>JAEEGJ010003399.1_pt1 | contig 61994 bp, 53 predicted proteins | sample 8958761 | NCBI WGS metagenome assembly JAEEGJ01 (sample SAMN16246546, study PRJNA631951) | gut metagenome | biome: gut microbiome; feature: rumen; material: RS-attached | host: Bos | place: Iran: Karaj | collected 2018-10 | reverse complement strand
TTTTTCTTTTTTTATAAAACTTTTTAAAGTCTTATAAAAAGCGGAGAAAGAGGGATTTGAACCCTCGCGCCGGTTGCCCGACCTACACCCTTAGCAGGGGCGCCTCTTCGGCCTCTTGAGTATTTCTCCAAACTCATTCTTCCAAGTTATGTAAATCCGCTATTTAACTGCATTCTCATGCAGTGCAAGAATGATTATACCCTTGCAAAATTCCTTTGTCAATAGATAAATTAGGACAATTCTTTATACTTTTCAATAGCTGTTTCATAAAGGTTATTTCCCTCATGATCTATAACAACTATTACTGGAAAGTTCTCTACAGTAAGCTTACGTATAGCCTCTGTTCCAAGGTCTTCATACGCTATAAGTTCAGATTCTTTAATTGCTTTAGATAAAAGAGCCCCTGCTCCACCAACTGCAGCAAAGTAAACTGCGCCATTTCTCTTAATTGCGTCTATGACCTGAGGACTTCTCTTTCCTTTACCTATCATTCCCTTAAGACCTCTGTCGAGAAGGTTAGGCGTATACTTATCCATACGACTAGCTGTAGTTGGACCAGCTGAACCAATAGGTCTACCCTCTCTGGCTGGAGAAGGTCCCATATAATAGATAATATTGTGATCCATATCTATAGGAAGAGACTCATTTTTATCTATAGCCTCCTGCATTCTCTTATGAGCTGCATCTCTTGCTGTATATATTGTTCCTGTTATATAAACATAATCTCCTGCTTTAAGGCTTAAAGCATCTTCATCTGTAAGTGGAGCATTAATATGTCTGTCCATGTATTTCCTCCCAAATCAACCTAAATCTTCTATATTATAATTCTCTTACAGAGTGTCTGTTTACATGGCAGCATATATTAACTGCTACTGGCATCCCTGCTATATGTGTTGGATAAGTATTAATATTAACTGCAAATGCTGTAGTTGAACCACCAAGTCCGCCAGGTCCTATACCAAGCTTATTGATTCTCTCTAATACTTCTTCTTCCATATCTTTTATATAAGGTATATCTGACCTCTTACCTAAATCTCTTGTAAGGGCTTTCTTTGCAAGTATGGCACATTTTTCAAATGTACCACCAATACCTACACCTACTACCATAGGTGGGCAGGCATTTGGCCCTGCGTCCTTTACTGCAGTAACAATAGCATCCTTTATACCTTCTACACCATCTGCTGGCTTAAGCATAAATACACGGCTCATATTCTCACTACCAAATCCCTTTGGAGCAAGTGTAAGCTTTAATTTATCTCCTGCAACAATATCATAATGAATAACTGCCGGAGTATTATCTTTAGTATTCACTCTATCTATAGGACACTTTACAACAGACTTTCTAAGGAAACCTTCTGTGTATCCTTCTCTTACACCCTGGTTGATGGCATCTTCTAATAAGCCGCCTTCAATATGAATATCCTGACCTATCTCTGCAAAAATAACAGCCATACCTGTATCCTGGCAAATAGGTATCATATCATCACCAGCAATCTGAAGGTTCTCTTCAAGCTGGCACAGAACCTGTTTTCCAAGAGGTGATTTTTCTGTTTCCACAGATTTATGAAGTGCACAAGCTACATCTTCTGTAAGAAAGTGGCTCGCTTCAATACACATCTCTTTCACTGTTTTTGTTATGTCTGCGCATTGTATGTTTCTCATAGGTCCTCCTAGTTATAATGGTAAAAAAAGTCCTCAAGCTGGAAACTTGAAGACTTTAAGTTCTTTCTTATTATATTGTAGTAGTTATCAGCTCTTATGCTCAAATACTACAACAACCTGCTTTGTAGTGTTACTGAAGCCTGTCATAGAAAGCTTACGTCCATTCTGAGTCTCACGGGCTGTAACACTAATTACATGCCATCCTGCATCTGCATATCTGTTAAGAAGCTGCTGGAAAGACTCGAACTGCTGGAGACTTGCCATTGGCTTATCTTTATCTGTAAGAACATCATCAAGTACTTCAACTGCATACTGATAATGTGGATTAACCATCTTATCAAGCTTGTCATTAAGTTTAATTAAGTTATCAAGGATACATGCCTGAGTTAATTTCTCAACATCAGCATCTTCAACGTCAGAAAGAAGATCTTCTTCCATAGAATGTTTCTTTCTAACCATAACTGTATCTGAATACTGAGAGCTTTCTTCGATATGCTTCTTAGCTCTCATAAGGTTATCTTCTCTGAAAGCGTACCCTTTCTCTTCAAGGTACTCCATAGCAGCCTTCTGAATGTTCTCCTCATTCTTTTCAAGGCCTGTATCTATTAACTCCTCTATCTCATTCACGCTAGAAGTTTCAATACTTCCGCACTTCTTGATCATCTCAAGGAGTATCTGATTGACGTCCATCATATTGTTGTAACCCTTCCTTTCATAACTTTTCCCAAAGGCGTTAACCTTCTATAGTCACAGTTACAATAGTATCATAGAAAGGCTATATTTTCAATATTGTTCATATCCGCTTTTTCTTTATCCATATAAAAATTGAGATAGACTTTTTGTCTATCTCAACTAAAATTACTTATCTTTTTTCTGATACAGATGTCTAGATATTGATCCGTCTTTCTTAATTCTCTTATTAGACTCTATTTCTCTTTGCTTCTTTTCTTCCTTCTCTACTGCCACATTATTCTGCACAGCGGCAACCTTTTTAAATACCTTATTTATAGTATGAGATGTTCCAAATGCAATAAGTGCAAACATGAAAATCAGCCACACATAAAAGGTATGATAGAAAATACCAATATAATTAAAAGATAAAAATAATGGCATAACCCATGCAACCATAACCTTGAAGAATGCCCAAAGGTTACTTACTGAAAGAAGAATTGAATTCCAGATTGTATTAAAAAGCGAATTCTCAAACTTTGCAATAAGAGGAAACAGGAATGCTATTGAAAGCATAAAGGCAACTACTTCAACTAATAAGATAATGATATATATATTAGCAATTAGGCCTTCGTATGCCATAGTAAAAACATACTCGCCATACATAACAACAAGGGCAAGTATTACATATATCCATGCAAAGGTGGCTCTTTTGAAGTTAGATTTGAAAGCCGCAATAAAACTTTTCCAGATTGGTCCTTCTTCATTCCTTGCCATCTTCATTGACACTGAATATAAAGCAGTAAGTGATGCGCCTATTGTAACAACAGGTATACAGCAGAGTATAAAAATAATATTTAAAGCAAATATATTACCAAATGTCTCTACTGCTCTATATACTTTAGACTGCTGACCCTGAAGATCTGCCATTAATTACTTCCTCCGTTAACACTGTATCCGTGTTTGTTCATATCTTCACATAATTCATGAAGTTTAAGTCCTGTAAGTGCATCCTGGTTGACTGGTAAATTCTGAACACCTGAACCACTAAGCCAGTTTGTCTGTAAGTTTGTAAACATATTCTGAGCACTCTGTGATGCCATAGACTGAATAGAATAAGATTTAAAATCATCATCCTTCTTCTTATTCATATGAATAATCATATAACCAGCTTCAGTTTCAACAATTTCTGATATCTCGTCATCTTCAAGTGCAGCTACTACATCATCTATCTCTTTAGAATATCTTCCTACATAACCATATTCATTACCTGATGATGAACTAACTCCATATTTAGCAGCAAGAGCTTCCATACCACCAGTTGGATCTCCATCCTCCTGTTTAGCAAGAGCTTCTTCTCTAAGTTCTTCTGCCTTCTTCTTAATTTCTTCCATCTCATCAGAAGAAAGAGAAACATAGTTGCCATCATTATCTTTAACCGCTTCACCATTCTCATATTTAATAGAAGGGAAAAGGACATAGTAAGCGCTAAAGAAATCTGTATCTTTAAACTGCTTATTGTACTGTTCAAGATAATCTGCCTCTGCATCAGCTATAGCCTTATCTTTTAACTTATTAACCAGTGCTTCTCTTTCAAATAAATTTTCAACTGCTGCTCTATCTATACCATATTTGTTAAGAAAATCTTCTCCAAAGAAGTTAATAAATGAATTAGCAGTATCCTTATATGACTGAACTTCATCGTCTGATAATTCTATACCATCTGTTACTTTAGCAATTTCCTGCTGTACAACTTCCAGTTTTATTTCATCCATAAGTGCATTCACTAGTGTATCTAGATTGTCATTATTAACAGCAGCAGCCACAGTACCGTTATTAAAGAAATACTGGAGGGCATATAAATAAATATCTTGCTGTGTTACATCATATGTTTCAATAGTCATAACTACAGCACTTTTAGCATCTTCTACATCTACTACAGAAGTTCCTGCAGTATTTTCGGATGTTGTATTATTCTGAGGCTTTTGACAACCTGTAAAACTAGATACTGCCATAAGTGCAGCAAGCATCAAAACTACAACTTTCTTTTTCATAATAATAATCTCCCATCCGTCTAGAGTATCTCGGCTCTGACCTTATCTAGTTTAGAATAAATCCATATAAAAAACAATATAAAAAAGCAATTACATAGATTATTCATAATCCATGTAATTGCTTTGAATTACAGTGAAATTGCTATAAAAATTATAAAACTAATACGCTAACACTGCGTAAGGATTATTCCTTAACACCACCGAGGGCTACACCAGCAACGATGTACTTAGAAAGGAATAAGTATGCAACGAGAATTGGCATAACTGCTGTGAAGATACCAGAGTAGATATAACCCCAGTTTCTCTGCTTATCGTTAGATTTAACCATCTCGATGAACATAGGAAGTGTACCAAGTGTCTTCTTGTTTGTAGCAAGAATAAGCGAAGGTACATATAAGTTGTTCCAACATGCAACGAATCCGAAGATTGCCTGTGTTGCCATAGCTGGCTTTAAAAGTGGAAGTGCAATTGCATTGAAGATGTAAAATTCATTAGCACCATCAATTCTTGCAGCTTCTACGATTTCTACTGAGAAACCTGCTTCCATATACTGCTTCATGAAGTAAACTGTTGTTGGAGCAGCCATAGCTGGAAGGATAAGTGGCCACCATGTACCCATCATGTGAAGCTTTCTACAAAGGGCGATGAAACCGATGATTGAAACCTGTGTAGGAATCATCATGATTGCATAGATGAAGCCCCATGCTGCTTTCTTAAACTTAAAGTTGTAAACAACGATACCGTATGCTGTAAGTGATGCAAAGTAAACCTGAAGAATAGTTGTTGGAACTGTTACAATCAAGCTGTTAAGCATAGCCTTTCCGATTGGAATAGTCTGTGCATCTTTACACCATTTGTTAAGTCCTTTAAAGTTTCTAATAAATCCTGAAATCATTCCCTTTGGATAGAATGTTCTACACTTTAATACCTGTTCATGTGTAAGTGTAGCATTAACTATCAACATGTAGAATGGGAAGATACTTAAGAGGCAAAGGAACACACAGATGATTGTTCTAACAACCTTTGTAATGTCTTTTGCTCTTTTGTCTTCTGTATAGTTTACACTAACTGTACTCATATTCTGCCGTCCTCCTTACTTTTTCTTTTTCTCTGCTGTTGCAAAGAAGAATATTAAACTTACGCCTAAAGTAATGAAGAACAATACTACAGAGTATGCAGATGCTCTACCAACGTTCTTAGTTGTACCAATTAAGTACTTCTTAATAAGCATAACGATAGTTGTTGTAGAGTCGATATTCTTACCTCTAAAGTTAACAACTGGCTTACCAGCATTGAATAACTGAGGAATATCGTACATCTGTAAACCACCGATAGCTGATGTTACAAGTGTAAACTGTAAAATCGGTTTAAGAAGTGGTAATGTGATCTTGAAGAACTGCTGTCTACCAGTTGCTCCGTCAACCATAGCTGCTTCATAAAGTGATGGGCTAATACCCATAATACCAGCTATAAGTACTATCATAGTATTTCCATACCACATCCAGAACTGAATAAATGCGATGATAAAAAGTGAATACCAACCGTGATCAAGAAGACCACCATCAGGTATCTTGGCTCCTAGAGCCTTAAACATTTCAATAAATACACCATTAACACCGAACAAAGCATAGAATAAGAATGCTAAGCTGGCTGCTGTAATGATATTTGGAAGATACATAATAACTTTGTATGTACCTTCGAATTTTAACTTATTATGGAAGTCTGTAAACCAAGCTGCCAATAATAATGAAAGTAAAATCTGAGGAATGAAGTTGCATAACCATAATACAATTGTTACACCAACTGCAGCCCAGAAAGCTGTACCGTTCTTTCCAAAGATAAATTCCTGGAAGTTTCTAAATCCGATACTTCTAATAACCTTTGCTTTACTACCGTGACCTTTTTTCATCTCATAAATAAGAGATGTTCTAAAAGTCTCAATTAACGGATAAAGCTGAAATATAAGGAAGATAATAAAGAATGGAGCTATGAACATATATCCATATTTTCCATATTCTACCGTTTTTCTCTTCTTTTCCACGTTTTTCGCACCCCACTGTAATTTTTTAGGTAAAACTAGTAGTAGTTTTTTTGATAAATTGTGCATCGATGCGACAAGTCGCATCGATGCACTCTTTAATTCATCATTGTTTTACTAAGAACAATTAATTATTCTACAGTAATTTCTGGATGAGCATCAGCTACCTTATCCTTTACAAGCTGAACTGCTGCGTCGATTGAATCAACTTCGCCAGCGTTGTAAGCTGCAGCTGCATCTGTGATGTAGTTCTTGATTTCAGAATCAAGGTATGAAGCCTTGCTAAGGTCGATGTTCTTAACTGACTCAGCCCAAACTTCAACTGGGTTCTGACCACCAAGGATTGGAGAAGCACCATCACCATTAGCGATTTCCTTCTCGATAACTGCCTTGTTGTTTACGAAGTCAAGTGTATCACATGCAAGTGTGTACATGATGTCTTCATCACAGCAAAGTGAGTAAACAAGGAATGCAGCGAGTTCTGGGTTAGGGCAATCCTTTGTAATCATTACATATGTACCACCCCAGTGATATCCAACAGGTGCTGCACAGATGTTCCAGTTACCATATGTAGAACCATCTACAGGGTTTCCGTCATCATCCTTGTTGAATGCCATACACCAGTAAACTGACCATGTACATCCGAAGTAAGCAAATGTCTTTCCTTCGTACTCGCCGTTCCATGTAGCATCCCACATAGAAGCGTTAGCTGTGTACTCGCCATCATAAAGCTTCTTAGAAAGTTCGAAGAAGTCTTCAACTGACTTATCAAGTGTAAGAGCTTCGCCATCATCTGTCTCTGTGATCCAAGCAGATGTCTGCTGATCGAAGCAAGCATACTTGATTTCATCTGGACCAGCTACCATGTTGTAGCCAGCTTCTTTCATCTTATCAGCTGTTGCAAAGAAAGCATCCCAATCCTTAACAGCTTCTGCTACAGTGTCAGGATCTGAAGCACCAAGTACTTCTTCAGCGATGTCTGTACGATAGATGAGACATCCTGGTGTTGCCTGCCATGTAAGAGCCTTAAGCTCTCCATCATATGTAGCGTAATCCTTTGTGTACTGATATGCGTTAGCATACATCTCGTCTGTGATTCCTACAGATTCCATTGAAACTGTGTAATCGTTCTCTGTGTAGTACTTAGCAACATCGTTATCTGCTGCGATGATTGATGGATACTTGTCAGCTGAAGCGCCTGTCTCAAGTAATTCATCGATTGTCTGCTGGTATGTACCGTCTGTACCTGAGCAACCAAGGTTAACATACTCTACATAATCAGCATACTCTGGATATGCATCTAATACATACTGCATACGTGATCCGAACTCATCGTTCCATGAGTAGAAGTAGATCTTCTTTGAATCATCCCATCCATCTGTGCTAGGTGCTTCCATCTTAGCAGCCTCAACTACTGCTGGCTCAGCTACAGATGCTTCTGTTGCAGAAACGTCTGTGCTAGGAGCTGGAGTAGCTTCTGTTCCGTTACCGCCGTCCTTCTTATCGCCACAACCAGCCATTACTGTTGAAGCACAAAGAACTGTTGCAAGTAAAACACTTACGATTTTCTTCTTCATAATAGAAAAAATCCTCCTTTGTTTTTGTACGTGGGGGCACCTTGCTCCCACAAGTGTGAATATAGCATAGTCATTAATAGTTTTCAAGTTTTTTAGCTTTGTAAGGGTAAATATTATGCACTTTTAACAAAATGTTTTTGTACATATGTTAATAATTTACTATTTACAATTTGTTCATATTCTCGTAACAAAGCATTAACTTCTTAAATTATCTCTGACTTAAACTATCATCAGCTAATTTCAGTGCGCCTTTATGTCTGAATATTGCTGCACTGTGCTTTGGAAGTGTAACAGTTAACTTACCACCTTCAAGCTGGTATTCAACCTTACTGTCATCAAAGCCTTCTTCTGTAGTTAGCATAATACGTTTAACAGTAGCATCCTTTTTCATACCAAGAGTCCACATACTAACTTCTTTAGTAATCTCCTGATCCGAATTGTTAACAAGTATTGCTGACTGCCCATCTTTTACAAATCTACCATAAGCTATATAGCCGTAGTCTTCACCAAGAACCATAATAGAACCAGTTTTGAATTCAGGGCATTTCTTATGGATAGCAATCATCTTCTTATGGAAGTCGATTAACTCCTTATCTTCATGGCCCCAAGGATAAGTTCTTCTATTATCAGGATCCGTAAAGCCGCATACGCCAGCTTCATCTCCATAATATATAGTAGGACATCCCATCCAGGTCATCTGAACAAGTACTGCCTCACGCATAACATCTTTACGCACGCCTTCATTGGCAGCTTCAGGTCCAAGGTTATTAACACGGCCTACTCTTCTATTGGTTCTTGTTAAGAATCTTGAGTGGTCATGGTTAGACAACTCGTTCATGGCAGTCATAATAGAAGGCATAGAGAATGAAGAGTTATGGTGCTTCATAGCTCCCCAGAAGCTCTGGGCATTGTTCAGCTGGTCATTTCTAAAGTCATCGCTATGCTTCTGCATACCAGTAAGGAACCATGTTAGAGGCTCCATAAATGCGTCATAGTTCATAACACTATCCCACTGGTCGCCCTTAAGCCAGCTTGATGCATCACCATAATGCTCTGCTAAAATAATAGCTTCAGGATTAGCTTCCTTAACAGCCTTTCTAAAGTCATGCCAGAACTGATGGTTAAATTCTGGTGAATGGCCAAGGTCTGCTGCCACATCAAGTCTCCATCCATCTGCATTGTATGGAGGAGATACCCATTTGCGTCCAATATTGATTATGTAGTCATATAACTGTCTTGAGCCTTCATAGTTAAGCTTTGGAAGAGTATCATGTCCCCACCAGCCGTCGTATGTGTGGTTATATGGCCATTTATATTCATCAAAGAATTTAAAGTAGTTTCTATATGGACTATCACTTGCTACATAGGCTCCCTTTGCGTAGCCTTCAGCATTTTCATATATTCGCTCACGGTCAAGCCACTTGTTAAATGAACCGCAGTGGTTAAATACGCCGTCCATAATAACTCTTATACCGCGCTTATGTGCTTCCTTTATAACCTTGGCAAACAGTTCGTTAGAAGCATCAAGGTTAGCCTTGTTTGTTACCCTGTTAATATACTTAGTGGCAAATCTATTTTCTCTCTGGTCGCCGCTAAGTACCTCGCCCTGGTCATATACAATCTTTCCAATATGTGGATCTATATTGTCATAGTCCTGAATATCATATTTATGATTAGAAGGAGATACGAAGAGTGGGTTAAAGTAAATAACCTCTATACCAAGATCTTCAAGATAGTCCATCTTATCAAGGACACCCTGAAGGTCTCCGCCATAAAACTCTCTAACACCCATAGTAGCTGGATATTTGCTCCAGTCTTCTACCTTCTGTGTGTAGTCTCCAATATACATGTATTCATTAGTTTCTACGTCGTTTGTCTTGTCCCCGTTATAGAATCTGTCTACATATATCTGATACATAACTGCGCCCTTAGCCCAGTCAGGTGTCTTAAAGCCAGGATAGAGATGGAACTTGTATCTGTCATCTGGATCTTTAACTACACCTCTTGTATCAAAGAAGGTACGCATCTTGCCTGTATAAACTTCAAAATAATAAGCATAGCGCTCATTATCCATCTGTACTTCATGGGAATAATAGTCGAATAGCTCGTCAGAATATTCTTTGACCATAGTATGAGTGACATGGTCATCCACAAGAAGAACCTTATCTACATTATTTTTAGCTGTTCTGAATCGGATTGTAAGTAGATCGTAGGCTGTAGGTTCCATCGGAGAGATGAAATTGCCTGTGGTGTCTGAATAAAGAGCTTTCTTTTTGAGAACCGGCTTCATACCAGATATGTAAGAAGTTCGTCGTATGCCGGCTAAGTCGTCATTAGTGCTGTTCATTAAATAAATCGCGTGCTTATGTAAAGCACAACTCCCCCGTTATTTCTTAGATAGTTTATCTTAAAACAACCATGACATATTATACTATATATTGTATGACTATTCAAGAAAAACCCCTACAAAGTAAAAATGACAGATAAAATCTGTCATTTTCAGAGAAGGTATTTCTTTCTTATGGGGTTATAGCAAAAAACTATAAATGTATTGGGGGTTACATCTTGTATTATAGCATCCCCCTATTTTAAATCCATCCCAACATTTCACAAATATTACAAAGGACAAGTTGTTTTTTTGTGCATTTTTATATTATTCGAAAAGTGCCTCAAATTCATCCCTTGAAATACGCTCTTTTTCAAGGAGAAGCTCTGCACAGGCATCAAGCTTGTCTCTGTTTTCAAGAAGGATATCCTTAGCTTTCTTGTAGCAGTCATCAACAATTCTTCTAACTTCATCATCGATTTCTGCTGCTGTCTTCTCACTATATCCTTTAGTATGTCCAAGATCTCTACCAATGAATACTTCTGAATCTTCGTTCTCATAGTTAATAGCACCAAGATTCTCTGACATACCGTATCTAGTAACCATCTTTCTGGCTACGCTTGTTACTTTCTTAATATCTGAACCAGCGCCTACTGAAATATCACCAAGTACGATTTCCTCAGCAATTCTACCGCCTAGAGAAACCATAATATCGTGAAGCATCTTCGTCTTTGATTCAAACATATCGTCCTTTTCAGGAAGTGGCATAGTATAACCGCCTACGCCATTACCACCTGTAGGAATAATAGAAACCATATATACAGGTCCCATATCAGGAAGCTTATGGAAGAGAATAGCATGACCTGCTTCATGGTATGCAACAAGTCTCTTCTCTTCATCAGAGATAACCCTGCTCTTCTTCTCAGTACCTATAGCAACCTTAATAAATGACTTTTTAATATCCTCGCTAACAATAAACTTTCTTCCAGCTCTTGCTGCTACAATTGCTGACTCATTAAGAAGGTTCTCAAGATCAGCACCTGTAAAGCCTACTGTCTTCTTAGCGATTTCCTTAAGGTCTACGTCTTCTGCAAGAGGTTTGTTCTTAGAGTGAACTCCAAGTATTTCCTCACGTCCCTTTACATCTGGTGGGCTAACAGCAATCTTTCTGTCGAAACGTCCTGGTCTTAAAATAGCAGGATCAAGAATATCTACACGGTTTGTAGCTGCAAGAACGATGATACCTTCATTTTCACCAAAGCCATCCATCTCAACAAGCATCTGGTTAAGAGTCTGCTCTCTTTCATCATGGCTACCGCCAAGACCAGCGCCTCTCTTTCTAGCAACTGCATCGATTTCATCTATAAATACAACACAAGGGCTGTTCTTCTTAGCTTCTGCAAAAAGATCTCTTACTCTTGATGCACCAACACCGACAAACATCTCAACGAAGTCTGATCCTGAAATACTAAGGAATGGAACCTTAGCTTCACCAGCTATAGCCTTTGCAAGAAGAGTTTTACCTGTACCAGGAAGCCCTTCAAGTAAGATACCCTTAGGAATACGAGCACCTACTTCAGTGAACTTGGCAGGATTCTTAAGGAAATCTACTATCTCTTCAAGTTCATTCTTCTCTTCTTCAAGACCTGCTACTGAGTTAAAGTCATACTTACTTTCTGTAATAAGTTGGGCACGGCTCTTACCAAAGTTCATCATTCTCATTCCCTGAGAACCACCACCGCCGCCAGCACCTGCGCCGTTAAAGGCTGACATAAATATTACAAGAACAAATAAAATTGCAACACCTATGATTACATAGGTCATAATATTGTCTGCTTCTACTTCATTCATAGTAACAGGAACATTGTTCTCAACTGCTACTCTTTGAATCTCATTAACATCTGAGACAAATATCTTAGCCTGGCTTCCATCTTTTAATGTATAAATAGCCTGACCTGTAGGAACTTTTCTTCCCTGCTTAATCTCTACACTAACAACTTGATCCTGTTCAATACTTCTATAATAATCATTTGTTTCAACTGTATCGTTATTCTTAGTAGATACGCTGTAATAAATAGCAATTATTATAAATGCCAGGAAAAATATAAGGTATAAGTTTACTCCTCTTCTTTTCAAAACGGTCCTCCGAATGTTTATTTGAAGCAGTGTCTACTAAGGCCTGCTCCATAAGTTTTATTAGTCGTCAGTTTCAACGACTCCGATATATGGAAGGTTTCTATACTTCTGAGCGTAGTCAAGACCATAACCAACTACAAACTCATCTGGAACTTCGAAACCTGTATAATCAACATGAACTTCATGAGTTCTTCTTTCAGGCTTATCAAGAAGTGTACAAAGCTTAACGCTTTCTGGTCCTCTGTTTCTAAGAAGCTCAAGAAGGTAGCTAAGCGTTCTACCAGTATCAACAATATCCTCTACAACAAGTACATGCTTTCCTTCAATAGACTGGTCAAGATCCTTAACAATCTTTACAACGCCTGATGATGTAGAACCATCACCGTAGCTTGAACATGACATAAAATCAATAGTTACTGGAACTGTAATTCTCTTTGCAAGTTCACAGGCAAAGAATACTGCTCCCTTTAAGATACAAACTATATGCACTGTCTTACCAGCATAGTCCTTACTAATCTGCTCACCAAGGATTCTGATTTTATCATCAACATCCTTCTCAGGAATCATAACTGTAATCTTATCATCCATAACTTTATTCTCCTTTAAAAACAAGTTTTAATATCTTATTTGTTCTCTCTGTTACTTTGTAGTAGCTACCAAGTCTGTATCCGACAATCCAGACAATATGGCTGCCATCTGCTATAAGTAAAACCTTGTCTCTTACTTCTGATGGAATCTTTTCGTCTACAAAATAAGACTTTAACTTCTTAGTCTGACCCTCATCATTAATGGTAATATAATCACCACGTCTCCTGTGCCTTACAACAAGACTATTTGATATTCTATCATAATCAACCAACTTAGTGTAATTTTTAACAGGAATTTCATTATTATTTATGATATTGGATTCCACTTCCATACTAATAATGCTGCCTTCAAAGGAGTTCTCCCCTTCTTTAAGAACTAGTTCTTCATCTTCTTCGACTGCAACATATTCATCTGCTGCCACCTTAGTAATCTTTATTCCTTCGTAAACCCTTTTAGCAACCATACTATATGGAAGACTTACTTCTCTTCCAACCTGCAAATCCATAAGATTGATTACAGACTCAATATGAGCAGTAGTAATATCCTTTCTTGAACCTGCCACTTTTGAAAGAATATCTAAGACTACAGACCTCTTAATATAATCGTGATAGCTTCCCCAATGTTCTAGCTTAATTACAGCCTGTCCTGCTTCTACCTTTGCTATATCACTAGCTGCCTTGGCAGTTTCCTCTTCGATAAAATCATATAAACTTTCAGCCTGATTAGATAATTCAAAAACTCTCTCCACAGCCCTTGGATTAATCTCTTCCTTAGCCAGCGGAAGAATATGATGCCTTATCTTATTCCTTGTATAATCATCAGAAAAGTTAGTTTCATCATTGCAGTAGTCCTGTCCTATTGATGAAAGATATGCTTCTATCTCAGTTCTCTTTATGCAAAGGAGGGGCCTGATAATATTATCTCTACTAGAACGGATACCTGAAATACCCTTTATGCCAGTTCCCCTAAAAAGATTAAGCAGTACAGTTTCTGCATTATCGTCCATATTGTGGGCTATGGCAACCTTAAAGTCACTTCCATGAAAATGCTCTTTTCCTACTTCTTCAAAAGCTTGGTATCTAAGAAGGCGGCCCGCCTCTTCAGTTGATAGGCCATGTTCTTTTGCGTAAGTAATTGCATCAACCTTTACAGCTTTAAAAGCCAGGCCTTTATCCTGGCAGAGTTTTCTTGCAAAATCCTGGTCTCTTTCTGCTGTCTCTCTTATGCTGTGGTTAATATGAACAGCAAGGAGCTGCTCCTTTGGAACAAGTTCCAATAAAACGCAAAGAAGGCAGACTGAATCTGCCCCTGAAGATAAACCAATTATTATATTATCATTCTGCCCTAGAAGACCTTCTTCCTGGCAGAAGGCTTTAACCTTACTTATCATCTGGTTTGAAAACAATTTCCCCTTCATACACATAACCAAGTACTTCTTTTGCAACCTGTTCGGCATACTTCTTGGTATGAGTATATGTTTCGAATTCCTTTAATTCCTCACTTCTTTTATTCTCATCATCTATCTGAGCATTTAAGGTGTCGATCTGACTTTCAAGCTCTACTTTAGTTTTATGTAGTTCTACACCTCTAATAAACATATAAGTACAGAACACTGCAACTATTGCTAGTCCCAGCAGGGCTGATTTTCTATTCTTTTTCTTTTTCCTAAATGCCAGCTGTTTTTTCATATTACGTTTCTGTACAAATGTGGGATATTAGTGAGAAATTGATTAAAATTAAATCTTGTTTACATAATATGGTAATGATAAAAACAGAAAGCGTCAAGTATCTTTAGTTATTTTACAAATACTTATACATATCATCAGCTTCTTCTTTTCTGATAACATCTTTAACCTGAAGGACTTCAACCTTAGTTTCCTTGTTACCAAACTGAATAGTTATAACGTCACCTACTTTAACGTCATAAGAAGCTTTTACCACTTTATCATTAACAAATACTCTACCTGCGTCACAGGCTTCATTTGCTATAGTTCTTCTCTTTATTAATCTCGATACTTTAAGATATTTATCAAGTCTCATAGATTCTCCTTATAGGTATCTTAATCTTACTTTGAAAAAAAGCAGCTACCACATACATATGTATAGGGTAGCCGCTTTAAACTTTTATGCTTTAATTAATTAAGTCTTAATTAGTTAAGAGCGTCCTTAAGTGCCTTACCAGCCTTGAACTTAGGTGCCTTAGAAGCAGCGATCTTCATTGTAGCGCCTGTCTGTGGGTTACGGCCTGTTCTAGCTGATCTCTTAGATACTTCGAATGTACCGAAGCCAACGAGCTGAACTTTTCCACCCTTCTTAAGTTCCTTTGTAACTGAATCTGTGAAAGCCTTTACAAACTTCTCAGCTTCTGTCTTCTTAAGACCTGCCTTCTTTGCAATTGCATCAACTAACTCTGTCTTGTTCATTATGAATTCCTCCTAAATATTTAAAAAACTGACGCCCCTTTTATCAAGCGCTTTATAAACATAATATTTTTAAGGGTTTTTGTCAATAATTTGTAACAATTTTAAGGCATTTTCGTCATTCTATAAGAAATTCAGACTTAGTATTTGTTAAGAAGTAGGTACTAGTGCTGAAAAAGAGTAGCTAGAATCACGGTTTGCGTCGTCTATTGTAAGGGTATAGGACCTGGTTTTGTATCCATCTTTACGAAGGGTTACGACTACCTGTCCTGTTTTCTTGGCAAATGATACAGGAGCTATACCAGCATAACTTCCATCCACATACACTTCGACACCTGATGGAGAGTCAATATATACCTTGTAGTCTCCGCCCGTTGATATAACATCCTTACTACTGTTAGCAGAGTTAGTACTGATAGAAGATGCCTTTTCATCCGAGTTGTTATTATTCTGGCTATTATTTGTAATACTGCTATTATTGTTACTACTATTACTGCTATTTGTATTATTGTTGGTGCTATTATTGCTTACAGCATTTGAAGAAACCGAGTTAGCTGATAAACTGTTGTCCGATACCGTCTGCTTATCTGCATCGTTATCACTGACTGATTCCTTGGCTTCCATAGTAACATCAAGGCTGGACGAATCGCTTTGCACTTTAATATATCTGCTTATAGTCTGGTAACCGTCTCTAATTACTATCATCTGGTGGATACCATACTGTAGTTCAACAGCAGTTGTAGTATCAACTACACTACCATCTATATAAACCTTGGCATCAGTTGGAGAAAGGACAAAGAGTATCTTTCCATACTTTGTTTCACCTTCCCACTTGCTAACATCAAGCTCTACTTCTTCATTCTCAGCAACTGTTATCTTCTCTGTTCCCTGACATCCCTGATTTGAAACAGTAACATCATAGGTTCCAACAGGCACTGTAAGAATCATATCTGATTCAATCTTACATATCTGATTCTTGTTAACTTCTATCCAGCCGCCAATGAAATATGTATCATTAGTAAGTCTAAGATAGCCATGGCTTCTGTCTATGTATATACTCTTAATCTCATGATCTATACCCTTAACTGTTATGGCATCTATAGCATTGACATCCATAAGTGTACCAAGGCCTTCACTACCAATAACTACCAGGTCCTTACTAAAGGTATATTTGTTTCCAGATATATAAAGAGCCTTGCCGTTCTCATCAAGTTCATAATCAGTTGTAGCATTAAAGGCAAATGTTCCATCCATAAGCTTTAAATTATCAAGTCTCTTACGGTCTTTCATAAACCTGTCTACAACCAGGTCTCCCGGCTTAAGCTGCTTAAGACTCATACCCTGATCATATTTATCAAGAAAGATAGTTGCCCCGTCATAGTTTAAGGTATACTTCTTTCCTGTATAAGTTGTCTGGAAGGTTATAGTACCTGCCTCTTCATTAATAGCTACTATAACTGCCTTATCCTCTGAGTCGTAATTTCCTGGAGTTGCAGGAACAAATCCTGTAGAAGGTGCCGATACTGTCTTATTATCCTTTGGCCCTAAGCTACATGCTGTCAAAGAACATGTTGTAATAATAAGGCACAGCAAAAGCAGAAGAAGATTTGCTGCCTTTCTAACATAAGTATTAAGGAGATATTCCTTATCATTGTGGGCAGGTTCTTCTATAACGTCCTCAAGCATATTGGAAAGAATCTCTCCAATCTGCTTTCCTGGCTGTATCCCCTCATTAATAAGAGCCTTACCATCTACTGCAAGGTCTGATATTTTATAAGCCTGTCTCTTTTCCATAACACTGGCATATATCTCTCGAAGAGCCTTAATATCTTCAAGTTTCTCTTCTCTAAGATAGTTACTTTGAGCCATAGTATCAGCGTATTTTATATCGAATAGGTATGGGAAGTTCTTCTCCCCAATCTTATTAAGTGCCCTTCTCATAGCCTTCTCACTATGCTCTATCTTTCTATCGTGATAGAGAGAGAAGTTATAAACACGGTCTATAGTATCATTGTCAAACTTAAGCCTTCTTAAAATATCTTTAGACATCTTAGCGCTAAGTTCCTGATGTCCATGAAAATGTGTGATTCCGTCTTCATCAACAGTCAAAGCAGCTGGCTTTCCAAGGTCGTGGAAAAGCATACCAAGCCTAAGACACTTGTCAGCTGGAACGTATAAAAGTGAATGGAGAATATGTTCTCCAACGCTATACATATGGTGTGGATGGTTCTGGGCTGTCTCCATAGCCTTATCAAATTCAGGCATAAAGACTTTTGTAAGCCCTGTATCGTAAAACATCCTAAAATAATCTGGATGGTCAGAAACAAGAAGCTTAACCATCTCTGTCTGTATACGTTCAGCACTTATCTTGGATAATGTTGGCGCAAGTTTCTTAATAGCAAGATAGGTTTCATTCTCTATTTCAAAATCAAATCTTGCTGCAAATCTTATAGCTCTCATCATACGAAGAGCATCTTCAGAAAATCTCTTGACCGGATCTCCAACAGCTCTAATGATGTGATTATTAAGATCATCAATACCATTAAACAAGTCTACTAAGCCTTTTTCCGGATGATAAGCCATAGCATTGATAGTAAAGTCTCGGCGCTTTAAGTCCTCTTCAAGACTTGCTGTAAAAGTAACCTCTTTTGGATGTCTTCCGTCTTCATATTCACCATCTAATCTGTAAGTAGTTACCTCATAGCCTTCTCCATGGTATAGAACAGTAACCGTTCCATGAACCAGACCTGTATCAACTGTTCTTTTAAATATAGCCTTTATCTCTTCCGGCTGTGCACTTGTAGTTATATCCCAGTCATCAGGCATGATACCAAGGAGGCTGTCTCTTACACACCCTCCTACAACGTAAGCTTCATAACCAGCTTCATTTATTCTTTTGATTATGTCCCTAGCATCATCAGGAACCTGGATATCAAACTTGTTCATAAAGTAAACTAATAATTATTAAGTGCCTCTATAACTCTGTCCTGTTCTTCTTTTGTTATACCGTTATACATAGGTATAGAAAGAACAGTATCTGCAAGTTCTTCTGTTATAGGAAGGTCACCCTTCTTATAGCCAAGATTTTCGTAACATGCTGAAAGGTGTGGTGGAACTGGATAATGAATAATAGTTCCTACTCCCTTCTCATCAAGATACTTTATAAGGTCATCACGAGTCTTACATCTTATAACAAACTGGTGATATACATTGCCTGCCCCTTCCCTTGTCTTTGGAAGGTCAATCTTATCATTCTTAATATTCTTGAGATAGTAATCGGCTATTTCATATCTTTCATTAGTTAGTTCATCAAGATGGCTAAGTCTAACAGAAAGAAGAGCTGCCTGAATCTCATCAAGTCTTGAATTAAGACCTACTTCATCAAAATAGTATCTCTTTGAACTGCCATAGTTTCTAAGCATCTTTATTTTGTTATATATTTCTTCATTATCAGTAATAATAGCGCCGCCATCACCAAAGCAGCCAAGATTCTTGGATGGATAGAATGAGAAGCATCCTACATCTCCAAATGTTCCTGTCATCTTACCTTCAACTTTAGAGCCGTGTGACTGTGCGCAGTCTTCTATAAGTTTTAAGTTATGCTTTTTACAAAAGTCTACTACAGGCTTCATATCAGCTGCATGGCCATAAAGGTGAACAACCATAACAGCCTTGGTCTTTGGAGTAAGAGCCTCTTCGAGCTTAGTTACATCTATCTGATGGTACTGGTCAGGCTCAACAAATACTGGCTTAGCTCCATTTCTTGTAATACCCATAACCGTAGCGATATATGTATTACCCTGAACTAATACCTCGTCTCCCTCTCCGATTCCTACTGCTCTGCAGGCAAGTACTAGAGCATCTAACCCATTGGCTACTCCAAGGGCATATTTTGAACCATTATATGCTGCAAATGCCTGCTCAAATGTCTCTAACTCCTTACCCATTATGTACCAACCAGAACGAAGAGTTCTTATAGCTGCCTCTTCAAATTCAGCCTGGTATTTATAAAAACCTCTATCAAGTCTGTTAGTTGCTATCTTTTCCATAGTCTGTCCTTTCTATAAAAAAAGTGATTTCCAGTTCCCTGTAAATCACCTTTCAGCTTATTCATCTATTCCCTGACTACGTATATATTCAAGTACGTCGCCAACTGTTTCAAAATTCTCAAACTCGTCATCTTCTATCTTAAGTCCGAACTCATCCTCAAGAGCCATAACCAGTTCCATAAGTTCGAATGAATCAGCTCTAAGATCCTGTTTGAAATTTGTCTCTTCTGTAATAACTGTTCCCGGTGCAACATGTAACTGCTGCGATATTATGTCTGCAAATTTTTCTAACATGCAAATATCTCCTATATGTCTATAATTTAAGAATTCCTTTTAAAGAATTCTATGCCCTCAAGATTTCCACAAAAATCAAGTAAAGTATATTTGCAGGTATATTGTTTGTCAATGAGTTTTATTTCTTATTATTTACTAGATAATCATATACCTCTCTTTTAGTAATTCCCCTGTCCTTAGCAGCCTTTTTCATAGCTTCTTTTCTGTCATATCCCTGTTCCTCATAAGATTTTACGTGGTCTTCTATGGATATGTTTTCGAATTCCTGCTGTTTTTCTATAGTAGCCTCTTCCTTACTTTTTCCTTCTATAACAAGGACGTATTCTCCTCTAGGATCTTCGCTTTCATACATAGTAAGGGCATCCTTAAAGGTTGTAGGAAGAATAGTTTCAAACTTCTTAGTTAGCTCTCTGCATATTGTTATTCTTCTGTCTCCTAAGGTCTGATACAGTTCCTTAAGAGTTTTAACAAGATGATGAGGAGCTTCATATACTATCATAGTCCTCATCTCAGATGATAAGGTTTCTAATATCTCTGCCCTCTCCTTCTTGTTATCTGGAAGAAAACCTTCAAAGCAGAATCTTCTTGTTGGCAGCCCTGACATAGTAAGCGCGCATATACATGCCGCCGGCCCTGGAAGTGATGTAACAACTATCCCTTCTTCGTGACAAATCTTTACTAATACTTCTCCTGGATCAGATATAGCTGGCGTTCCTGCATCTGTAATAAGAGCGATATTCTGCCCTTCCTTAAGCTTATCCACCAATGTGTAAGCCTTGTCATACTTGTTATATTCATGATAGCTTGTCATAGGTGTTTTGATACCAAAATGAGTAAGAAGATGGATAGAATTCCTTGTATCCTCTGCAGCTATCAAATCAACCTGTTCAAGTGTTTCTAAAACTCTTGCTGTTATATCTTTAAGATTTCCAATTGGCGTAGCGCATAAATATAATATTCCCGCCATTATATATCCTTTCCTGCTACTCTTTATTCATATGGCGAATTAAGGTCAGCTTTCGTATATATCAAGATATTCTCTGGAATACTGACCAGGCTTATCATAAACACATAGTGGACTTTCTACTATAAGTCCACTGCTGGCACCCTTGATGCCTTCTATAAGAACTATATTAGGTTCCTTATCAGCATATGGCTGGACGAGTCGCATCCTCTTTGGTTCAAGTCCGCAAGCTGACATCTTTACAAAAATCTCTGAAAGTCTAAATGGTCTGTGAACCATATAATAATGTCCGCTGCTTTTTAGAATCTTAGATGCATTACTTAGAACATCACAAAGAGAACATAAGATTTCATGTCTTGCAATAGCCTTAGGTTCATCCAGATTCTTTAAGCCATGATTGTCGATCATATAAGGTGGATTGCAGGTAATAACATTAAAGGTATTATGAGGAAATATATCCGCAGCCTCTTTAATATCTCCATGCACCACATCAATCTTATTATCCAGTTTATTAAGCCCTATGCTTCTTCTGGTAATATCTACGCTTTCTTCCTGTATCTCAAGACAGGTAAAGTGGTCAGCCTTTGTAAGACTGGACATAAGAATAGGTATGATACCGGTTCCAGTTCCCATATCAAGAACCTTATCTCCTGTTTTTGCCTTAGCGAAATGGGCAAGAAGTACTGCGTCTATTCCAAAGCAAAACTTGTCTTGGTCCTGAATGATTCTTAGTCCGTCTCTTTGGAGATCATCAATTCTCTCGCTGCTTTTTATCTTTATTTCGCTGTCCGTGACCCTTACCGCCTTTGTTATTGTTGTTGTTATTGTTATTATTATTTCTCTGTCTTTGGTTATTCTTCTCTTCTTCTGCGTTGTCTTTTCTGTCGCCCTGCTCCATCTTCTCAAGCTCTTTTATCTCTTCAAGCTCTTCTTTAGAAAGATTCTTATCTTTCTTGAAGCTCCTCTTAAACTTAAGTTCATCGGCAAGGTATTCCTGTATTTCTTTGTCGTCTCCAACATCTACAAGAACTTTAACTTTCTGTCTAAGAACGTTCACAGAGTGAACTTCTCCCTTAGCACCATCTGGAAGAGTAACAGTATCTCCAACATTAGGGAGGTGTTTATTAAGTTCTTCGTATGTTTCATTCTCATGGTTAAGGCAACACATAAGTCTTCCACATACACCTGATATCTTTGTTGGATTAAGACTAAGTCCTTGTTCCTTTGCCATCTTTATAGATACAGGGTTAAAGTCAGAAAGATGAGTATGACAACAAAGTGGTCTACCGCATATACCTATACCACCAAGTATCTTAGTCTCATCTCTGACACCAATCTGTCTAAGTTCTATTCTTGTACGAAATACACTTGCAAGATCCTTTACAAGTTCTCTGAAATCTACACGTCCATCAGATGTAAAATAGAATAATACTTTATTATTATCAAATGTATACTCAGCATCTATAAGCTTCATATCAAGTCCATGAGCTCTAATCTTAGTAAGACATGTCTTGAATGCTTCCTTCTCTTTCTCTGTATTTGCAGCCTGCTGAGCATCATCTTTTTCAGTAGCTATACGAATAACTGGCTTAAGTGGAGATACAACCTTATCATCTTCCACCATACGAACATCACTTACTGCTGTTCCATATTCTACGCCTCTGGCGGTTTCAACTATTATGTGGTCCCCACGCTTAATATCGTACTCAAGGGGATCAAAGAAGTATATTTTCCCCGCAGTTCTAAATCTTATTCCTACTACTTTTATCATCTATAAACCTCCACGAAGAGTATTTTCGAAGGAAAATACTCTAAATAATTAATTCTCCTTAATAGTCATAAGGAGTAGTTCCATTGTAAGCTCGTAGTTAACATTGGAACTAAGTCTGCTCTTTGCTTTTGAAAGAGCATCTATTACTTCCTCGATACCTTCATAATCTGTTCTTGAAGCTACCTTGGTAATATTCTGAATCTCATCTCTAAATACTAGATGATTCATATCATGAGTGGCTTTAAATAGGAGTACATCCCTATACCAAACCGCCATAATATCCAGGTAATCGTTAATATCGAAGCTGTACTCTTTAATCTTCTTAAGAGCTTCCATAATCTCAACGATTTCCATATCGTATATATTCTTCAGAAGAGACAATGCATCTGTACGAATCTTGTCAAAGTCTTCACTTGAAGCAAGTGACCTGGCCCTACCTACATTACCTCTTGCAAATGCTACGCATATCTCAGCTCTGTAGTCAGGAACCATCATGTCCTTCATAAGATATTCTCTCATCTGCTCATCCTTAACAGGCTTCATGTTAAGAACAACACACCTTGAAAGAATGGTTGGGAGAATCATATCTATACTGTTACAAAGAAGTATAAATACAGCATACTCTGGCGGCTCTTCAATAGTTTTAAGAAGAGCATTCTGAGCCTGAGGAGTCATCTTCTCAGCTTCCTGAATAATATATATCTTATAGTTTGAACTATATGGCTTAATAAATACTGTATCATTAATACCATCACGGATATCATCAACACCTATTGTATTAGGCTTTTCATGAGACACAAAAATAATATCATGATGGTTTCCGCTCATAGCCTTCTGGCAGGATGGGCATTCGCAGCAAGGATCAGTTTCACCCTTCTCACAAAGAAGAGTCTGAGCAAATATCTTAGCGATAAATTCCTTACCTGACCTATTCTCGCCGTTAATAATATATGCATGTGAGACCTTATTATTGGCAATAGCACCCTGGAGCTGCTCTTTAATCATCTCCTGTCCCACAATATCTTTAAATGTAAAATTAGCCATAAAACCTTCCCCTTTCTATACCTACATAAGTAAATCTAACAGTAACCCTCTTATCTCACCTATAGTGGCAAGTACATCTATACTTTCTTTTTCTTCTTCGCAGAGCATCTGAGCCAGCTTATCAAGATTCTCATCTACCAACTTAACTATACCGTATACCCTGTGTCTTCCCTTCCTATCAAGGAAGTTTTGTCTTGAGAATTCATGTGACCTGTTAACCACTTCGTTCATGAACTCCTTTATAAGACTTCGATATTTTTTCATATCGCGAATATCTTTTTTCTTTTTAAGCTTTTCACCCTGAGCTGTAATCTCGCTCATAAGTCCTGTAAGCTTCTCCTGAAGTTCGCTTTCATGAATATTACTAGCAAGAACGAACTTAAATGAAGAATCAGTCTCCACCGGCTTATTAACCTCAGGAGCTGGGGCCATAGGCTCTAGGTTATTAATTTTAATATCCATACTAACTCACCCCTATAAAGACTGGCTGATATCCTTCTTTATTTCTTCAAAACAGGTATCCAGATTATCGTTAATATATCTCTTACCTATACCTGCCTCTTGGATCTTTTCTTCTGAGAAATCTTCGCAGTCTGCCAAAAATCTTCTGCACATCTCTTTGTACTTCGGACTTGCCTGCTGTCTTTCTCTGGAAAGCGCTCTCTCTAAACGAACTCCGTCATCAAGTTCTATGTATATAGCCTCTGTTCTTTCCTTTCCAAAATGCTCGCGTATACCTGTAAATGCTTCTAAAGTACCAATTATAAGATAATCATTATTATCCAAATCGATATTTCCATCATCTACAGTAAAGTAATACCAGTCACCATGTACTGTCTTATAACATCTTGTTTCTACTACCTTGCCCTTTGCTGTTAAGTCATCAAGTCCAGCCTTATCAGTAAAATGATATTCCTGTCCTTCTTCCTCTCCAACTCTTATAGGTCTTGTAGTATATGGCACAACCTTTTTAAGTCCAAGGTCCTTATCTGCCATAAGCATCTTGTATATTGTATCTTTGCCGCTTGAGCTCTTGCCCATAAGGCAATATAATTTTCCCATTTTAACCTTCTATCCTGTCTTATTATCTAGACAGATTTTGATCAATAACCTCTATGAAATCTTCATTGATTCCATCGATTTTAAATCCATGTCTTCTATAATGACCAATAAGTGTAAGTGCATCCTGAGAAATCTCTTCTCCTGGAGCAACTATATGCTGGCCATATGGATAAAGACTTATAAATGACTTAGAGACAAGTCCCTTAGACATATTAACCTTCACAGCCTTAGAAGGCATATCCACTGCATCACAGATATTAACCTTAACCTTGTTGCCTCTAAACTGTGGATATATTGTCTTTATAAATGTTGCAGATGAGCCATCTCCCTTTTCTGTAACATCAAACAGCTTTGCAAGGCTTCCAAGAGATATTGTATCCTCTAAACCTTCTTCCTTACGTGTAAGCTTTTCATCCATGTTGTGAAGAGCTTCTGAAAGCTTATCTAATCCCTCTTTTGTATCAAACAACGTTAAGTTGAATAATACAAAATCAGGCATAGACATCATAGGTTCTATATCGTGTTTATCAACTAATCTGTCATATAATCCCTTACCATCAATAAATGTTGACTTGGAATATATAATCATTTTTCCCATCTCAACCCAAGGATTGCTGAAATGATCTATAACACCAATATATTTAAGGTCTTTAAGAGATTCTGAAAGTTCCTTTCTCATCTCCCTGAATGTTTGCCATTTTTCTTCAGCATTGCCTGTTTCAAGGTATGAAATACAGTCATCAAGTCCTGCCATAAGCACGTATGAAGGATCATGACTTTGGAACATTCTAAGATATAGAACTATTTTCTCTCTATCAACCAAAGTACCATTGATGTGGAGAAGTCCAGTCTGTCTAGGAGCTGGAAGAGAGTTAGCTATATTCATAACCACTACATCAGCCCCCTGACTACATGCACTTTCTGGAAGAAAATCTGCAAATCCAAAATGTGCGCCGTAAGAAGCATCTACAATAAGCGGTATCTTCTTTTCATGAAGATAATCTGCTATAGCCTTAATATCTGCTGTGTAACCGCATACTGTTGGAGATGTTAAGAATACTGCATCGTATTTTTCATTTCCAACATATTCCTCTATATCATCAAGGGTAACTGGGGCATTGATTCCCAGTTCTATATCTGTATCTGTAAATATGTATGAGATGTTAGCATTTCTAATAATTGCTGCATCATATACTGCCTTTGATGAGAATCTTGAAGCAAGGAGTTTTCCTCCCTTTGGAACAAGAGACATAATAGAAGCAAATATACCTGAAGAAGAACCATTTACAAGGTAGAATGATTCGTCAGCACCAAAGACTCTTGCTGCATCTTTCATGCATTCCTGAAGGATGCCTGATGGGTTATGCAGATTATCAAATATCTTGCTTTCAGTTACATCATGTTTATAGTAATACTCATAAAAATCTGTCAGGTCATACTTTCTCTTATGCCCTGGCATACCAAATGAATATACCTCTGAATAACCGTAATCATCTAACTTTGAGAATAAATCAGCCATATATTTACCTCTATATCTGGTGGCGTACTACTCTGTACTCATCGCCATTCTGGTAATAAGGGCAAGAGTTAGTATTGCCCTGTAAGAATCTCACCATATCATCTTCATCTAAATCCATATCACATACGTAGCATTCATAATCTTCATCGTATGTGTAATATGTACATGTATCGCAATTGTCTGCCATAACATCTTCCTACTTTCCGTTTTACTGGGCTATTCTTCTTATAGATGATACGCCCCTATAGTTAGCATTGGAAACCTTGATACCAGTTCTTTCTGTACTGGCATGAACTATCATACCGTTGCCAATATAAATACCTACATGTCCTGGATAGCAAACCACGTCGCCTGGCTGTGCTTCCTCAAGACTAACCTCTGTTCCATAATTCCTTAAAGAATAAGAGGTTCTAGGTACTGAATATCCAAAATCTTTATAAACAGAAAATACAAATCCTGAACAATCAGCTCCGTTAGTAAGGCTTGTACCACCTGCTACATAAGGATTACCAATAAACTGGCAGGCATAAGCCGCAATTGATTTACCAACGTCGCTTCCGGACGTGCTATATATAGATGACACATCAATATTAGATGAGCTTGTGGTTTTAACTACACCTGTATCTTGAGAATCAGCTACTTCGCTACTTGCCTTGGCTCTTGCTTCTTCAGCCTTACGCTTAGCTTCTTCTTCCGCTTTCTTTCTTGCAGCCTCTTCCTCAGCCTTCTTTCTGGCTTCTTCTTCGAGTCTTGCTATCTCAGCATTCTGAGCTTCAATCTGCTTAGCATACTCTGCTGCCTTAGCCTTGGCAGAAGCAATCTGACTGCCGTAATCATCAGCAACTGACTGAAGTTCTGCTACTACCTCTTCCATAGAAGCCTGCTGCGCTTCATAATCTTGCTTTAATGCTTCCAGTTCTTCCTGTTCTTCTAGAAGCTTCTCATGAAGCTGTTTAACAGTTTCTACAGTATTCTGATACTCTGAAAGCATCTTTCTATCATAATCATAGAGGTCTTCAACATACTCAGCCTTAGTTAAGGTTTCAGTAATTGAGCCTGATTCCATGAAGATATTCAGAATATTGGTATCGCCATTTTCATAGAGATATTTAATACGAATCTTCATAGCTTCGTATTGCTGCTTCTCTAATTCAACAGCTGCATTATAATCAATGACAGCCTGGTCTATCTGAACCTGTTTCTCTGCCATCTGTGCTTCTATAACGTCAATTTCGGCAAGTATCTGTACCAATGCACAGCTTACTTCCTCTATTTCTTCCTCAATACCTTCCTGTTCAGCGGCAAGTTCCTCTATGGAAGCCTCAACCTCGTCAAGCTCTTCCTGAGTTTTATCTCTTTCGTCTTTTTTATCATCGATGTCCTTGTCTGCATATGCCTGTCCACAAAATAAGGCAAACACTAGCAAAATAACAAGGAACATCATACCAATCTTTTTAATCATATTAGAATGTTTGTACCTTCTAACTACATAGTTATAGTTCTTAACATTTTAGCATAATTTGCATAAAGAATAAAGGGCATCCGGCTAGTAAAATAGCGTAAAAAAAGCGTACCCAGCAGGGTACGCTTGTAATTAGTTTATCCAGTGAACTTTCGCTATTTTTTATTTCTTGAATTACTTAAGAGGCTTAGCTCCAGCCTTCTCCTGAATCTTTTCTACTGTTTGTCTGTATTTACTCTTTTTCTTTTCTTCTTTCTTGATAACTGTTCCGTGTACACCCTTAACACCTACAATGAACATACCACTTACTTCAGCCTTAACTTCTTTCTTTACTGGAATAAGATCGAATATCTTCTCATCGCAGAACATTGTAAGTACCTGTGGGCCTGCTTTAACCTTTACAAGAGGCACCTTGAAGTTTCTCTGGAACTTAGGTATCTGGTCTGTAATTGTTGAAGGAAGGTTAGCATCTTTAACCTTCATACGCTTCTTATCAATAACCAGCATAGAAACTGTCTGCTTGTTAGCATCAAGAAGTTGCTGATTTTCTGCCTGCTTCTTCTGAAGTTTCTTTCCAAGTATTGCAAGTATTACTATTAAAGCTACGATAACTACAGCTATTATTATAAGAACTATGCTCCAAACTGGCATATTATTAAACCTCCTAAAATCACGCTTGGTCTATTGTATCATTGTTTATTACTAACCGCAAGAATATGTGACAGTTTGACTGGTGCTGCCCATCTAGACTTAAATCATATTTTAGATTGAGTTTTAAGCCATCTTCGGTTTCCATAAGGCCATATTCTTTGGTGTCCATAGCCATGGCAAATGTCCCATAAGGAGTGATATAGCTGGACTTTGTAACTACTCCTGGCCTAAAGAACATGGTGCTTGCCACAGTTGTTTTCTTTGTGTATGTAAATTCCGCTTCTTTTATCTTTAAAGTAGTCTTATATGTCTGACCATCCTCAGTAGTGGAATCATAGCTAATATATCTGCTTCCATTCCTTTCAAAATACTCACAGTCAGTTTTAATAACTTCCTCATCATGAGTTCCATCACTGTAGTGATGACTGTTTAATTCAAGATATGCTTTCATACTATTCTTCTTCTAGGTGAAGGTTGCGCATAATACTTTCCTGCTGTTTGGTAATATGCTGCTTAACTACCTCTACTGCTTCATTTTGTTTTCTGTAGTATATGCTTTCATACATCTTTCTATGTTCTTCGATTAACTCTGCATACATAGAACTGTCCTTAATGCATTCATATCTGTATCTGTATATCTGCTGAGAAAGATTAGCTGTCATCTCTGCAAGTTTTTCATTATGGCTGGCTTCAACTATGATATTGTGAAACTTTTCATCACTTTGAGCTATCCTTGCAAGATTTCCTGATTCTATAGCATTTTCAAATCTTTCCATAGCCTCTTTAAGGCGGCGAACCTGGTCGTCAGTACTACGTTTGCAGGCAAGCTTAATAGCAAGCTCCTCTAATGCTTCTCTTACTTCTAATACATCTTTTAGTCCGCTGGTAGTGATACTTGCAACCTTAGCGCCGCATCTTGGAACCATAGTAACAAGATTCTCAAGTTCAAGCATCCTTATTGCCTCTCTAACAGGAGTTCTGGATACTCCCATACGCTCAGCAAGATGTATCTCCATAAGTCTTTCTCCCGGCTTAAGTTCTCCAGTAAGAATTGCTTTACGAAGTGTTTCAAATACTACGTCTCTAAGTGGTATGTCTTTATCAAAATTTGTTATTTGAAGGGACGATGCCATATAAACCTCCGATTAAATTACTATTTTATAAGATTAACAGCCTGAATAAACACGTCAGGATACTTTTCTTTCATCTTATCCCCTGCCTTAGAAGCAAGAGTCATGTTTTCAAAAAGGCCAAATACTGTTGGGCCAGAACCGCTCATAAGACTTCCTACAGCACCTTCTTCTAGCATAGACGCCTTAAGAGAAGTTATTATCTCATTTTCCTTTTCAGAAACGCTTTCAAGGACATTGCCCATAGAATCTGCAACAGTCTTTAGGTCACCTGACTTATATGCAGTAATAACCTTGTCCATGTCTGGATGAGTTACACTATCTAACTTAAGATGTGTGTATACGTATTTTGTCGATATAGAAATAGGTGGCTTGGCAATAAGAACTGCCATATCTGGGGCTGTACCAAGAGGCGTCATAATTTCACCTATACCCTGACAGATAGCACCTTTACCTTCTATGCAAAATGGTATATCAGCCCCAAGCTTTACACCTATATCCTTAAGTTTATCTTTTGACAGACCAAGCTCATATAACTCATTAATAAGTTCAAGAACTGCTGCCCCATCTGTACTTCCGCCAGCCATACCTGCTGCCATAGGAATACGCTTATCTATATAGATACTTACCTTGCCACTAAGCTTATACTCCTTCATAAGGATATCTGCTGCCTTATATGCAAGATTAGTTTCATCTAAAGGAATGTCGTGATTATTAGAATCTATGGCAATACTATAGCCATCTTCGTCTTCCCTGCTTACTGTAATTACATCATACAGGTCTACCTGCTGCATAATAGAATTAAGAAGATGATATCCATTATCAGTCTTTCCAACTATATCAAGTCCAATATTAATCTTGGCATATGCTTTTTTTGAAACTGAATCTCTCATAACATTTCCTTTTTCCTCAGATTGTATACACTATTTTAATAATACCTTTATTTTCCTTTATTGTGAAGATGTATTTAATTCAAAATCTTCCATTATCAATTTATCAAAAACTATATCTAGTATATTAACAAATGCTAATTATTATGCGATAATGTATATGTAACATTGTCTTTACAATTTTATTAAGGAGGGATCCAAAATGAGTGTAAATGGAATTACATCAAGCGGAACCTTGTACGATAGTGCAAGCTACGTGAAAAACTCGACCCCCGTTGCAGAGACAGAAGAAGCTACAAAGAAGACTTCACCCATTGATGGTGTAGCAGCTGTGTATGAATCTTCTGATGAAGCAATGAAAGCCGCTGAAGAAGCGAGAGAGAAGTACGTCCCTAATCCTGAACTTGTAGAGAAGCTTAAAGCTGATGCGGATGCAAGAATCCAGCAGCTACAAGATATTGTTAATAAACTTCTTACAAAACAGGGTAATACTTACAATGTTGCTGAGGGACTTAAGAGCTTCTATGAAAATCTTGAAGTTGACCCTGAGACAAAAGCTCAGGCACAGAAAGATATCGCTGAAGACGGTTACTGGGGAGTACAGCAGACATCTGAAAGAATCTTTGATTTTGCAAAGGCACTTACAGGTGGCGACCCAGAAAAGATGGAAGAGATGAGAGGAGCTTTTGAAAAAGGCTTCCAGCAGGCTACTAAAGCCTGGGGCGATGAACTTCCAGACATATGCAAGCAGACAAAGGAAGCTGTAAATAAGCTTTTCGATGACTACGCTGCATCAACAAAAACTTCAGCATCTGCTGAAGCACAGGCTTAAAGCCTACATATTAAGTTAACCAGAATATTAAAAAAGAGGGAAGGCAGAGCCTTCCCTCTTTGTATGTGCACGCTGGCGTGTGGAAACTTTCCGACTTACGTCGGACGCCAGCGGCACCGCGAGTAGTCCATGACTTCGTCATGTCTACTCGATTTAACTCACGCTGGCGTGTGGAAACTTTCCGACTATTCAACACATCCAATAATATCGTTAATATCTTCGATTCCCTTGTCCTTCATGAACTGCTCTATACCATCAGCAATCTTTGAAGTTGTTTCTGGATCTACAAAGTTCATAGTTCCAACAGATATTGCTGTTGCACCTGCCATCATAAACTCTATAGCATCTTCTGCTGTTGCTATACCACCCATACCAATAACTGGAATCTTAACAGTGTGAGCAACATCATAAACCATACGAACTGCTACTGGCTTAACAGCTGGTCCTGAGAATCCACCTGTCTTATTAGCAAGTACAAACTTCTTTCTGTTAATATCAATCTTCATACCCATAAGAGTATTAATAAGTGATACAGCATCTGCACCACCTGCTTCTGCTGCAAGTCCCATTTCCTTTATGTTAGTAACATTAGGACTAAGTTTCATAATAATAGGCTTCTTAGCTACAGCCTTAATCTTCTTAGTAACATCCTCAAGAACTCTTGCATCCTGGCCAAATGCTAAAGCACCTTCCTTAACATTAGGACAAGAAACATTAATCTCCATCATATCGATTGGCTGGTCATTAAGTCTTTCAACTACTGCAAGATACTCTTCTACTGTTTTACCACAGACATTGACAATCTTCTTACATGAATAATCCTGAAGGAATGGAATATCTCTCTCGATAAAAACATCTATTCCAGGATTCTGAAGGCCGATAGCATTTAACATACCGCCATATACTTCGGCAATACGAGGAGTTGGATTACCTGGCCAAGGAACGCTTGATACACCCTTAGTTACTACAGCTCCAAGTTTATTTAAATCTGTCATCTCAGAGAACTCCTGGCCTGAGCCAAATGTTCCAGATGCAGTCATAACAGGATTCTTAAGTTCAACACCTGCAATTGTTACTTTTGTATTCATATCTATTCCTCTCTATATATCAACTACTTCACTGTCAAAGACTGGTCCTTCAACGCAGATACGTGTGTTGTTAACATGTGTATGGTGGTCCTTATTAACAGTCTTTGTTACGCAGCCAAGACATGCACCTACACCGCAGGCCATCCTTTCTTCAAGTGAGATGTATGCTTTCATACCATGTTCCTTAGCATATGCCTTTATTCCTCTAAGCATAGGCATAGGTCCGCAGGCAAATATAACATCGCCGCTTACTCCATTTTCCTTAATTGCATCTATTACTGTACCCTTGGTTCCAAGGCTTCCATCATCAGTAGAAATATATACCTGACCAAGCTTATCGAACTCATCCTTAAGGAAGGTATTCTTGTTAGCATATCCAAGAACCATAACCTTTTCACACTGTAAAGACTTTGCCGCAAGAAGCATAGGAGGTATACCAATACCACCACCGATAACTATAACCTTCTTGCCTTCTAAAGACTTATTAAGTGGAATTAGTTCACAATTAGAACTTTCTTCATTGTAGCCACACGCTGCCTTCTCATAGCCATTACCAAGAACTCCGATAACTGATACCTTATCTCCCTTTTTAAGTTTAGATATAAGATCTGTACCGCCGCCGCTTACTCTGTAAACCATGCGAAGGAGATTCTCAGCGCTCTTAACATCGCAAATAGATATTGGTCTTGCAAGAAGTTTTGTACCATCTCCTGTAAAAACTCCAATGAACTGACCTGCCTTAGCCTGGCTGGCCATAGATGTTTCAATCCATAATGAATAGATTCCATCAGTAAGCATTTCCTGGCTATATACTATAGCCTCTTCTTTTCTTTTCGACATAATAATCCTTCCTTAATGTGTTTACATATTAAGCCGTGTAAACTACATTACCTCCACAAATTGTATATTTCACTACTCCATCGAATTCCTTACCTGTAAATGGAGTATTAACTGCCTTACTAGCGTATGAATTATATGTTATCTTCTCATTTTCTGCAAATATACATATATCTGCTGGATAACCTTCTTTAATTATTCCAGTCTTAAGGTTGTATACCTTAGCTGGTCCAAGACTCATTCTCTTCATAACAAGAGGAAGTGGTAAACCTTCCTTATGTACAAGAGTTGTAATTGCAAGGCTGAGGCTTGTCTCAAGTCCTGTTATACCACTTGGTGCCTCTGTAAGACCCTTGTCCTTTTCTTCCTTACTGTGAGGTGCATGGTCAGTTGCAATCATATCAACTGTGCCATCTCTAAGTCCCTCTACTATAGCTTTTCTGTCTGCCTCTTCTCTAAGCGGAGGGTTCATCTTGGCATAGGTCTTATATTCTACAGCTGCTTCCTCTGTAAGTGTAAAATGATGCGGTGTTGCCTCTGCATGGATATTGTCCCTATCAGATTTAGCTTTAGCCTGCCTTACAAGTTCTACACCTTCCTTAGAGCTTATGTGCTGAATATCAATAATACCGCCTGTTTTAAGAGCTATCTCAAGGTCTCTCTTTATTAGGTCTATCTCTGCATCTCTTGGTGCTCCAACGATTCCAAGTTTCTTTGCAGCTTCTCCTGCATTGTAGCCTGGGTTAGTAATAAACGCTGGATTCTCTTCATGGAAGGATACTGGTACACCAAGTCTCTTAGAATTCTCAAGTGCCTTAGTTACAATTCCTTCATCCATAATAGGAAGTCCGTCATCTGTAAAGCCTGCTGCCCCTTTTGATAAGAGAGAGTCCATATCAACCATCTCTTTGCCCTGCATACCCTTTGTTATAGTGCAGGCGCTAAGTACATTGATACCAGTCTTTCTGCCCTTATCCAAAACATATGAAAGAGTCTCTTCATTATCGATAACTGGCTTTGTGTTAGCCATCATAACTACAGTTGTGAAGCCGCCTCTTTTAGCTGCAGCTGCTCCGGTATCAATATCTTCCTTGTATGTTAATCCAGGATCACGAAAATGCACATGGACATCAATAAGGCCAGGGGCCACAATAAGACCACTGGCATCTATTACTTCATCTGCTTCTACAATAGATTCAGAAGAAGCATCTTTAATAATTTTTTCAATTATTCCATCCTTGCATACAAGGTCTGCCTTATAGCTTGTTTCTCCTTCTGTGTCTATAACTGTTCCATTCTTAATTAATAAACTACTCATCTTTTATTATTTCCTTTAGTAAAGTAATTGCTCCGTTGTAATCTATACTTTCAAGGCATCTATATACACCCTTGATTACACGAAGTGTATTCTCATCAAGCCTGTAATCCATAAGCTCTTCTATCTTAAACTTTGCTGCTACATGTTCAAAGTCTTTTGCATAATTTCTTATAGTTATAAGCTTACCATTTAATTCTTCTGGGCTAATAATCTTAAGTCCAAGATTCTCTTCCTTGTCGTCTCCTCTTTGGAGCTCAACCTGGAATAGATATTCTTCTATTATAGCCTTAACATTATTCCACTCATTTGATAGGTTTGCAAATTCTTCTTTTGCAGTATCTAACCTGTATTCTCTTCCTGCCATCTCATGGTTATAGGCAATAGAAGATAAGTTAGTAGCACCAATAGTCTTTGCACTTGTCTTTATACCATAAGCTTCCAGACCATAGTTTCTACTAATTTCTTCAATTTTCTCTGGCTCTTTACCAGCTTTTTCAAGAAGCATCTGAAGCTTGTCTATAGCATCTGATTTTACAAATGACGCAAGGGCATCATTATAGGCTTCAAGGTTACTTCCTACATTTTTAAGACCCGTAACAACATTGATATTCTTCTTTTCAAGATACTTTTCTGCAAGCTTAAGCTTTTCCTTGTACTGCTGGTCTTCATCTCTTGCAAGATCATCAACTGATGTATTTACAAAACTTACCTTATTAGCTGGAAGATACTTAATTAAGATACCTTCAAGTCTGGCAAAATCAACTGGCTTTGCCACATAATCTGAGAAGCCCTTTGACAGGTACATCTCCTTGGCACCTTTAATAGCATTGGCAGTAACTGCAACAACTGGAGTATTTTTATTAATATTAGTTGGATCAGAAACTATTCTTTCAAATGTTTCTATACCATCCATCTGAGGCATCATATGATCCATAAGAATTAGGTCATAGCGGTTGGACTTAGTGCTTTCAAGAGCTGCCTGACCGCTAAGAACAGTAACAACATTGATACCTGTATCCTTAAGAAGATTCTCAATAACACTAAGATTCATCTGGTTATCATCTACTACCAGCACACTACAGTTTGGAGCTTCAAATGCCTTATGGTATGAATAAACCTGATTCTGATGTGTTTCGTAATATCTCTCAAAGTCGCCAATATAGCCACTTTCTGCTATACCCTGTTTAAATGAACATGAGAAGGTAGATCCTCTACCGTAGGTACTCTTAACATTAATAACACCATTCATCTTAGAGATTATTTCTTTTGTAATCTTAAGACCAAGACCGGTACCTTCTATAGTTCTATTCTTATTCTCATCAAAACGTGTGAATGGTTCAAAGAGGTTTGGAATATCATCCTTAGCAATACCACAACCTGTATCTGTTACAGCTATCTGGATATCACATGTTTCGTCATCTATTCTTGAAGCGATGATTCTAAGGATAATCCTACCTTTACTTGTATACTTAATAGCATTGGATAGTAGGTTATTAAGCACCTGCTTAACTCTTACATCATCACCAATAAGCTTCTTAGGAAGCTTAGGATCTATATCCTGAATAAACTTAAGTCCCTTCTCTTTAGCCCTGAAGGTCATAACACTGACTACGTCAAAAAGAAGTTTCTTAGTATCATATGTTGTAGGATCAATCTCCATATTGCCTGCTTCTATCTTTGAAAAATCAAGAATGTCGCTAACAATATTAAGAAGGTTTCCTCCTGCAGTTCTTATATCAGAAGCATATTTTACAAGACTCTTATCTCGTGTCTCACGAAGAATCATCTCATTCATACCAAGAATAGTATTGATAGGAGTTCTTATCTCGTGACTCATATTAGCAAGGAAGTCAGATTTTGCCTTACTTGCTTCCATAGCAGTCTTAATACTTGCCTGGAGTTTGTTAGTTGTAAGATACTGCTCTGTCTTATCGTAAACAAATGCTACGTATCCTGTTTTTTCTTCTCTTTCATCAAAGAGAGTACTAACTGTCACTTTGCAGATTGAGTCCTTACCCTGGCATCTGACATCGTTTAGTTCATGAACATTATCAAGATTATCATCAGGTATGACAAAATAATCTTTAAGTTTCTTTCCCTTAGCGCTTTCTTCGTTTGTAAACAGGAAGTTCTCAGCGCATTTATTCATATAAGAAAGTTTCTCATCTTTATCAAAGACAAGTATAGGTACATCCATGTTGTTATATATAAAACTGGAAATACTGTATATAGAGAAGGAGTTATCCTTAGGCTTTATAAAGGTCATATATAAAGATATACATGAGAAAAACTGAAGGATAGGAGCAAGTGGAAGATATACATCTGTTACAGAAGGAATAATAACTACAACTATTACCTGCACCAAACTAACAGTTAAATACCAAGACAGGCCTGCAGATACATTGCGTTTTTTACTCTTCATACTTCTTCTTAAAAGCAAAGTAGCAATGGCAATAACGTACATAAGAGCCAGCGTCTTAAATACTGTATGAACTATCTTATATCCTTTACCCGTCTGGTAATTAAGGTTACCTTGAGTTGCATTTCTAACTACCTGTCCCTGAACAGTTGAAGATAAAATCACAATAAATACTGCAAAGAGAAGGAAGAAGAAAAATATAACCTTTCCAACCATCTTGTTTGTGAAAGCAGCTTCAGTAAATAAATAGATATTAAAGATAATACAGACTATTAGAGCTAAAGACGAAATAATAGATAATGCATTATTAAGCTTTGCATTATTAAGAAGGAGTATTACAACATAGGAAACAGTACACGCCAGGTTACTACCGCATATGGTTGCAAATGCATAGTTTATACGCCTATTCCCTTGCAGATTAGTCTTGGATAGTGCTGTTATGATTAATGAAATATTTACAACGCCGCAAAGCAGCATAATAAAAGAAAATGTAATATTCATACACCTGTTTCCCCGTTTATACCCCTGTTACACAATTAAAATATTATATTTTATTTAGCAGCCCTGTATGCCTCCAGCATTTGCTCTCTAACAGTATCGCTAAGAGCCTTCTTTTCCTCCATGGATAAAGAAGCTGTATCAATAGCTGGCAGTACTGTAACTGTTACCTTCGCTGCTTTTATCTTTGGAAAATGTCCTTCCAAAATATCTTCTGTATTGTTAAATACTATTGGCACAAGCTTACACTTAGCCTTTTCTGCAATCTTGAAGGAACCCTTGTGGAACTCAAGCATATCATCCTCAGATTTATTTCTTGTACCTTCTGGGCAGATACCAATTGATACACCGTCATTAATTCGTGCGGCTGCATCTTTAATCATCTCCATACCTGCACGAAGGTCTTTTCTATCTAAGAATAAACACTCCTTAAGTTTCATCCACCAGGTGAAGATAAAGAGTTTCTCCATCTCCTTCTTAGCAACAAATGCTATAGGACCATGTGTCATGCTGTTAGTTATTATTATATCAAATATGCTTCTGTGATTGAGTATATAAAGTACAGATTCATCTTTAGGAAGGTTTTCAAGTCCCTTATATGTAATCTTAGCTCCGGATATTACCTGTACAGTCTTAAGATAGAATTTAACAAGTCCCTGTGTATATGCTCTTTTTGCTTTTTTTGAAAAGAGACCAATCAAAAGTCCGATTGGAATAATTACAAGAGATAATAGTAAAATAATAAATACAAATAATACTGCTAATATAAATCTAATCATTCTTATTTACCTTCCTTAAGCCATTCTACGATTTTATCAAAATGCATGGCATGTGATGCCTTAACTAAAATAGCGTCGCCTGTTTGTATTATAGAATCTGACTTTGCCTTTTCTATAAACTCATCTACAGTATCAAAGTGGAATCTTTCCATACCTTCAGCACCCTCATAGGTATTCTTTGAGTATTCTCCGATACAGATAATTAAGTCTATACCACTTTCTTTAACATTCTTTCCTGTATCAAAGTGGAGCTTGTCATTGTCATCTCCAAGTTCATACATATCACCAAGTATGGCAACCTTTCTTGTAGAGGCGCCGCTTAGCATCTTAACTGCTGCCCCAACTGATGTTGGATTAGCATTGTAGCAGTCATCTATAATGGTATAGCCATTCTCTTTAATAATATTATTTCTTCCTGCTGTAGGACGGCACTTGTCTATACCTGCTGCAATCTCCTCATCGCTAAGATTGAAATACTTACCGATAGCAGTTGCTACTACAGCCTTAAGAAGCATATGTTCTCCAGGAATATGAACGCATACCGGAATAGCCTTGTTGTCATACAAGATCTTAGCCTTACTTCCTTCTAAGGAATCAGCCTCTATTTCGTCAGCCCTGTAATCGGCCTCTTTATTCCAGATACCGTAAGATATAGTTTTCTTTCCATTAACTGTATCTAATGCTTTAAGCTTATCATCATCTTTATTTATGAAGACCTGTCCATCTTTATCAAGACATTCGAATATCTCTGATTTAGCCTTAAGAACTCCGTCTCTGTCTCCAAGGTTCTCAAGGTGACAGTCACCTATGTTAGTCATAACAACCAGGTTTGGCTTTACTACATGAGTTAGTCTGCTCATCTCACCAAAATGGTTGATACCCATCTCTACAACAGCTATCTGGTGCTCATCTCTAATTCTAAGAATAGTAAGTGGTACCCCAATCTCATTGTTATAATTTCCCTGAGTCTTAAGTACTCTATACTTTTCTTCAAGAACTGTTGCTATAAACTCTTTTGTACTGGTTTTACCAACACTGCCGGTAATACCTATTATCTTTATATCTTTTCCAAGACATTCTCTATAATACGTTGCAATAGCTGTAAGTGCCTTAAATGAATCTTCAACCTGTATACATGGTCCCTTTGGACTATCCGGCATATCCTGGCATATTACACCAAGAGCGCCTTTTTCAAATACAGCATCTATAAAGCTATGACCGTCTACTCTTTCACCCTTTGTAGCAATAAAGATATCTCCCTTTCCTACAAGTCTCGAGTCAATGTATATTCCTTCTGCTTCTTTGCCATCTTCCTTATAATCTTTAGGAAGATAAAGCTTACCGCCGCAGGCCAAGGCAATATTTTCAAGGGTTAGCTGACGCATCTTTTTTATATTCTCCTAGTTCTATGAATTATGATTCCTTTAATTTTGTTCAGGAACCTTATATTTAACATCAATACTTGAAAGGATAAATAATTCCTCTGCCCTGTAGTATAGGTAGTTATCTCCTTCAAGAATCTCATCCGCAAGATAATCCCTGCTATCCTCATTCTCACCACATAAGTAGTGCATATGATTTTGAATAACAGTTCTGTATTCCTTATTGGTTATAAGATAATTCATATAACTCATAACCAGCATATCTTCTAATATTTTAACATGAATATCCTCATTAGACGAAATATTCTGGCTAATAAAATAATTATCTTTGCTTGTGGAATTTGATATATTTTCTGCTTCTTTGGCATATGAATTAATTATGCCAGTACATATAGATATATCTGCAGTTTTACTGGTGGTTAAATAAGCAAAATCCCCTATAAAGTTACTGGTATCAGGATATGCTTCTTTATGTTCATTGCATCTTATGCCATAGTCTTCTATACCTGTAGTTTTATAAAGGCAGGCATCTGCCATATAGCAGTATTCTTTGTTGTAATCCTCAACCTGTGATAAGGTCACATATTTATAGGCAGTTTCCGAGCTGTAGAGGCATTTATCTGCAAGGTCACCGTCGTACTGCCTGTAACATCTGGCAAAATTAGCTAGGGCTGCTGCATATACTAAGGTAGCATCATTGCTGTCTTCTCCCCTTGTCCATACTGGTTCCTCTTGATCAGGGTTATCGCAGTGACCGGATACAGCTACTGCACCAATAGAATCCTGCATAGTAAGTAGAAAGTTTGCACTATTTCTTGCTGCATCTAATACATCTGCAATACCATTGCCGTCAATATCTTCAAAGTAGTCTGGATTAAGTTCATAAGCCATAAGCATAAGAGATAGCGCCTGACTTTCATTTATCACGTCTCTGTCAGCAGCTGCCTGATGAGAAATAATATCTTCTACAGCCTGGTTACGCATAGAAGAATATATGTCATCGCTTATCTTAAAATCATAAGAACGGCCAATAATATCTGTCTGGGCATAGTAGGTTCCCGGCTCAGTTAATGAAGAAATATCTGCGTAGTAATGATATCCCTCCTCTGATGTTGTTTCTATTAAATCTGTAGTTAAGACAACCTCTCCTGTGGCAGCATCCACTATATTACAGCCAGATAAAGGCTTGTCGCATACAAAGATAATAGTCTTATCCTCATCGCATTTATAGCCCTGTAAATCCACTAAGATTCCTGGCTTGGACTCTGGAACTTGGTAGGACTGGCTTTCCGTTCCGGCTATATCATTGTACATAACTTCCGGAAGAGCCTGATCTATAATTGTACTTTCTTCTTTATCATCTTCTTTGCCACATGCAGTTAATCCTGTTATGGATAATGCCAGCAAAAGAGGAAGTAAAATCCGCTTTCTCATAGCCTTAAGAATACCACAAAATGCCCTTTATATAAAGGTTTTAGGCTTTGAATAAGGTTCTTGTTACATGTCTTTTTGCCAATGCCTTCTTTTGGTCTAAAGTTTGTTTTAGTTCATGCCGATTATTAATATATAAAACAGGCACCATGGATACAGATACAGCATATGCTTACGGATGAGCTATAGTGTCAAAGATTGGCTGCCCCCGGGCAGTTTATAATATAGGAAGCTGTATAAGGTTAGAAGCACGATAGGGAGATCATTTTTCCAAGATGGAAATTATGTGCATTTGGAGGGATCCCTAAAGGAGCTTCTTTTTTTGTACCCATTTTGCCGTTATTAGGCAGTATATCTGCCAGAAATGGAGGCAAATATGATTATAGAAAAATCAAACATGTCCATGGCATCGTCAAGGACATACAAGTCATCAACTGTGTCTGGTTCGTTATCTACAATAGGTGGCAGCAATCTTGGCTCTTTAGTTAGCAATGTTACCACTTCACTTGAGAATCATTTTAAAGACATACTTGATGACAAAGAGACACAGGAATCATCCGAAGACTCACTTAATGCAAAGACAAGCTTTGACAACGGGGAAATGATGCTTAAAGGAAGCAGGCTGTCTGATATTAGAAGACAGTCCAGAGAGACCTTATCAACAAAGAGGATTAGAGAGATGACACTCCTCTTTCTTCTTGAAAGGATAAGAAGGGCCCTACATAAGAATGATATTAACTTTGGAAACGAGATGGATAGTTTTTCTATGGAAGATTCAGACTCATATAGTAAGGGTGGAACCACTTCCGATGGTCTTGTATATGGCGCAGACGGTTCTGTAGTTAAAAGTCCATATTCCGGTTCTTTGGCTAAGCAAAAACTAGATGGTTCAGGACTCTTTAGCTTTGGTCAGATTATGGACTTTGCCAGAGGTAAAGGCGCTTTTAATATCCGTAATTCTATGGGCGGACTATCCGCAGGTAATGGTTATATTAGCCGTATAGATTTATATGACCACTACGAAGAGGAGAATACTGAGTTTAATACTGAAGGAGAGGTTGTTACAAGCGACGGAAGGAGGCTTGGCTTTAATGTTTCTTTAAAGATGTCCCGTTCATTCCAGGAAACCTATCTTGGTATTACAGAGCAGCCTTTTTCTGTAGCAGACCTGTGTGATCCACTGGTAATTAATCTAGATGACAATATAGCTTCAGTAACTGATCAGGAATTCACCTTTGATATTGATAATGACGGTATCGTTGAAACCATGAAAACGCTTAATAAGAACAGTGGGTTTATTGCTCTTGATAAGAACGGTGACGGTAAAATTAATGACGGCTCTGAGCTTTTTGGTACAAAGTCTGGCGATGGATTTAAGGACCTGGCAGCCTACGACCTTGATGGCAATGGCTGGATAGATGAAGCAGATGATATTTTCGATAAGCTTCTTATATGGACTAAAGATGAGAATGGAAAAGATATGCTTTATCATCTTAAGGATAAAGGAGTTGGAGCTATATGTCTTGAAAGTATAGACACTGACTTTTCTCTTAAGGATATTAAAGATGGAGCTACCAATGCTGTTATCAGGCAGACTGGCATATTCTTATATGAAAATGGCGGCGTTGGTACCATGCAGCACCTGGATTTAGCGACATAAAACCCTGGCGGCGAGAGCTGGCTTTCTAGGCAAACGATTTAAACCTTTACCAGCGTGGCCAGGGTGCCGCTAGGCAATAACACTTTTCCTAGCCCTGCGAATAAAAAGAGCTTCTCAGAAGAGAAGCTCTTTTATATTTCTACGCTATCAGCGAGGTTCATCCATTATTTCCAATACGGGCCGTATTCAACTTTGTTGGCCTCATCTGGTTTACCTTCTAATGGGTAGGTCCAGTACTTGTTGTAGAATCTGGCAACCTTTGGATCCATATGGTCTATACCACCGAATCTTGAGCCATCCCAGCGTCTTCCCATAATACCAAATACTAACTGGGTTGTGCCCCCCATATGTATAGCCTGCTTGCCAGCTTTCTTTATTCTAGCTGCAAGAGCCATACCATATGCGCCGCAGCCAAGAAGTGCTATATCAAAATCCAGCTTAAGGATTTCTTCTGTCATATAATCTAAAGCTTCGAACCAGGTCTTGAATCTGTCATCTCTTAAATCTCCTACTGTAAGAAGTGACTTATAGGTTAAAAGTTCAAATTCCGGAAGTCTGTAACCATCTTCGTTTGCCATGTCAGAGGCTTCCTTACTATCGAGATAGCTATAGGCGTCCTTAGTATTTCCTTCGTCGCCTATATCTATATCGCTATCAGCTTTACAGAATGCATCTTTATTAATAAATAACTTATCTCTATGCTTATACTGACTCTCCACCGTCTCTGTAAATGGTGTTACTACTAATACCTTCTTACCCTTAAGAGCAGTAGTCCAGCTATTATCCATCTCACAGATATTATATACGCTAAAATCTTTTGCAGCCTTGGCGCTCTTATCCATGAATCTATTCATAAAGTAGTTTTCACAAAGTTCGTGAGATAGTCCAAGAAGGTCGCAAACCTTTATAGACTCCTTCATGACTTCATTAAATTTATAGCCAAGAGAAGTATCATTAGGAAAAAAACCAGCGCAGTTATACACATTATCCATAACAGTCTGGTACTTATTCTTTTTACCAAACTCATACATACGCATAACAGCAAGTTCAAAGAAACCAAAACGGCTTGCCATAAATGGTTCACCGCTTTCAATTCTTTCCTTAACAAAAGTCGCTGCGTCTTCAAGACCCAGCACTTTCTGCTTACAGTATTTAGTTTTTAGCTTAAGTTTTGAACGCAGCACCTTATCTACTGCATACTTAAACCAAATAATCTTACTTGCCATATATTTCCCATAGTTCACAAAGTGAACTTTATTACCAGTTAGTGATAAATTTATATAATCAAACAGAGCTTATGGCTGCTCAGAACCACTAGTTCTTTTCGCCTAGCTAAACTGCTTATTAACTTCTTCAAGTTCTTCTACAGTATCTATCTCTGTTATATCTCCAGCCTTAATCTCATGAATCTTTATCTTAAGACTATCAAGATTCTCATTAACTACATCATCCCAGAAAAGGTCTTCAAAACCTTCTGTGTTGTATCTTGCTTCTATAAAGCCTGCCAGCTTAGTAGCATCATCCTTCTTAAAGAAGCTCATACCACACATGTTATAATCCCAGTTGCCGCCTTTGGCAATCTTTGTAATATAACCAGCATCATCAAGCATAAATCCCCAGTCATCAGAATGCTGCTTATGCTGAGCTGTTCCAAAGTATCCTGAATAATCAGCCCCAAGATTCTTAACAAAGTTTACATCCTTTACAAAGAGGTCTGCCTCACAGATATATGTATCTCCAAGTTTAAGGGCTTCTCTTGCATAGTAAATAGATGAGATATTGTTAATTGTTTCATAATCGCCATTCTTAATAATCTCAAGGTTATCATACTTGTCCTTAAGATATTCAAACTGGTCTCCAAGATATCCAACAACTACAAATATCTTCTCTACTCCTGCCTCTTTAAGAGTCTCAAGTACTGACTCAATCATAGGCTTATTATTTACTTTAATAAGTGGCTTAGGAGTTGTAAGTGTAAGTGGACGCATTCTTGTGCCCATACCTGAAGCCATCATAATTGCATTTGCCATAATTAATATCCTTTCGTAGCCCTGCGCAAACGCAGAATATGCCACTAATATAGTGGCATATCAAAATTATAATTCATCTATAAGTGTGATAATCTGCTTAATTGGCATAAGTCTGTCATCAACTTCTTTAGCTCTGTGATACTTAAGAATATCCTTAGCTGTCTGCTCCATAGCTGGGAAAGCAGCTCTTGTAAGCTGGTTAGCGTAAATAACGATGTTGGCACCAGCCTTGCCAAGTTCTTCTTCAGTAATTGTATTGAATGATGAAGGAACAACTACTATAGGTGTTTCCTTATCTTTCTCTCTAAACTTCTGGCAGAATTCTACGATTTCTGCTGGATCCTTCTTACGAGAGTGAATCATGATACCGTCAGCACCAGCTTCAGTAAAGGCAAATGCTCTTGTAAGTGCATCTTCCATACCTCTCTCTAAGATAAGGCTTTCGATACGAGCGATAATCATAAAGTCATCTGTAAGCTGAACCTTCTTACCTGCTCTAATCTTCTCTGAGAAATGCTCGATAGAATCCTGTGTCTGCTCAACCTGAGTACCAAAAAGTGAATTCTTCTTAAGTCCTGTCTTATCTTCAATAATTACAGCACTTACACCCATTCTCTCAAGTGAACGAACTGTGTATACAAAGTGTTCTGTAAGTCCGCCTGTATCACCATCAAAGATAATTGGCTTTGTTGTAACTTCCATAACATCATCGATAGTTCTGAATCTTGATGTCATATCTACAAGTTCGATATCTGGCTTACCCTTTGCTGTAGAATCACAAAGTGATGATATCCACATAGCATCGAACTGGTCAAATTCACCATCATGCTCTACTACAGTCTTCTCTGCAATAAGTCCTGTAAGACCAGAGTGTGCTTCAATAGCCTTAACTACCGGACGAATCTTAAGAAGCTGACGAAGTCTCTTTCTTCTAAGTTCAGGAACTGCAAGCTTCTCACGAACCTTAGCATCCTCATGAGCTATCTCCTCATTGTATGAATAAGGAACATCTATAATCTTACCGCCATACTGACTTAAGCATTTTTCAACATTATCTCTAATAGCTGTAAGAGGTTCTTCCTTCCAGTTATCACCATGAATAACATAGTCAGGCTTAAGCTCTTCAATAACCTTGTTGTAAAGAACTGTGTCCTGAATTACAACCTTACTTACTCCGTCTATAGCCTTAACCATCTCAAGACGTTCTTCGAATGTCTTAGTTGGAAAACGGTTATATCTAATCATAGCGTCATCTGTAAGAACACCTACGATAACTTCTCCATACTTCTTAGCTTCATTAATGATGTTTAAATGTCCTGCATGAATAATATCAGTACAAAAACAAGTATAAACTGTACTCATCTGTCTCTCCTTAATTATACTTTACTGGTACTGTTACATTATACTTCGAAAGTGCTTCTTTGAATACTACAAAGAAATCTTCGATATCTTTTACGTCTATAGCACCAAGGGAACAAAGTCTGAACATTCCCTTCTTTTCAACCTTACCAGGATAAATTGTAAAGCCTCTCTCATAGCAGTAATCATGAACCTTAACAAAATCAAAGTTAGGATCATCTGGATAAAGAGCAGCTACAACTAAACCTGTAGAATTTTCCTTTGGAATAAAAATCTTGAAACCAAGCTCTGAAAGGCCATCATAGATTGCATCAAATACTCTACTGTGTCTTGCCCACTTAGCTTCTTCCCCTTCTTCAAAGTACTCCTTAAGAGCCTGTATTGTAGAATAGATTGTCTGAACAGGAGGAGTAAAATGCATCTCTCCTGTCTTCTCAAAATAGTCATATTGTAAGAAGAGGTTACAATAATAGCTTCTCTTTGGATAAGAGGCTGATTTCTTAATAATCTCTGTATTACCAATGATAAATGAAAGACCTGTCATAGCCATAATACCCTTCTGGGCTGAAGCCATACAGAAATCAATATTATCTTTCTCAATATCTATAGGTCTCATAGCAAGTGTTGATGTTGTATCAACTACAAAGATTGCTCCATACTTATGAGCAAGAGCACCTATCTCACGGATAGGGTTAAGAAGACCTGTACCAGTCTCGTTATGAGTTGTATAAACAAGAGCTATATCACTGTCAGCCTTAAGCGCTTCCTCAACCTTAGCAAGGTCTGCCGGAGTGTCAATTGGAAGCTGTAAGTTAATATGTGGAAGTCCGTAGTACTGACATATTTCTACTGCTCTTGATGAATATGCTCCATTATTAACAATAAGAGCTTTCTTATTCTCTGGAAGAAGTGAATTAAGACAGATATCAATATTAATTGTACCTGAACCACAGAAAAGTACACTTGTATATTTGTTAAGATCTCCGTGTACTATCTTAACAAGGTCTTCTCTAAGACCTTTCATAAGACCAGCGAACTCCTGCTCACGAGGACATATATCTGGAACTACCTGTGCTAACTTTACAGAATCTGTTGTTGTAGCAGGTCCTGGATTAAGCAATACATTTCTCTTTATGTTCATACCAATTCACTCCTTTTATTCTTTACTACAGTTATGTCTCTTATATTAATTCATCTTTGGTGGCTGGTATTTGTCATAGAATGCTACATTAGCAATCTCTGTGCCATCTGGATTGTAGTAGATGTACCTGATAGTAATATCATCTGTTACACCTGTATTCTTACCCAGCTTCTGGATAAGCTCAGCAGCCTGTGGTCCAAGTGCATCGCTAAGAGATGCCTCATCAAGTACCTTATTATTTCTATAAGTGTACTTATAAATCATCTCATTACCAACAACTTCAATTTCAACATTAGAATAGTAGTAATAATACTGAGGGCTTACTGCCTTCATATTCTCAGCAAGTTTTTCCTGAACCTCTTCTGAGGCATAGAATTCTTCAAGGGTCTTCTTGTTCTTCTTATCTTTACCACAAGCCGTTAGCATAGTAATAGCTAAAGCCAGCAGTAAAAATCTAACCAGCATCTTCTTTTTCATAATACTCTCTCTTACTTTCTTTCCCGGCAGGTTTTTACCTGCATAATATCCCTAAATGTATGGTAGGGGCCATACATATACAACGCATATTATCTCTTACTAGCAGCAATAAGCTGTTTAATAATATATTTTGCACCAACCTCTGCAGATGTTCCTACATTGTAGAGATATTTCTCTCTAACAGCCTTAAGTGATTCTTTAGAATATACAGGCTGTGTAAGAAGTTTTTCTGCAACTTCGCCAAGTGTTCCAAGCTTATCAGTATCAACTGAGATACCAACCTGGTCTCTTGCCTCGATATCGAATGGCACAGTTTTAAGATCCTTATAATCAGGATTCATAATCTTCATAGGTGTGTTGATGAAGAGTGTTGGCTTAAGAGTTGTAAATGAATACTCATAAGCTATACCAGACCAGTCTGTTATAAGCACATCTGCATCAAATACTGTTTTATTAGATGAGAAATCAAGCTGAAGCTCGAAGTCATCATGTTCTTTATATTTATCACCAAGAGCCTTAAGCTTAGCTTCAAAGTGACGTACATACTGTGGATGAGGTCTAACTGTTATATGGTAGCCACGTCCAAGTAAGTTATCAAGAATCTCGTCGATGTAAGATTCCATAATATTATCCTGCTGCCATGATGGAGCGATAAGGATTTCTGGTGTGCGGTTGCCACCCTTTTGCTTGATGATATTATCAGGATTGTTATCATCTTCACTATGAGTCTTTTCATAGTTAGCAATCATGTTATCAATAAGTGAATAACCGTATTCTACGATATTCTTCTTCTTAAGGTTATATACCTCTTCCATCTCACGCATCTCATCTGCCATAAGCTGATTTGTTGCGAAGATAGTATCAAAGTTATCAAGTGCATGCTTTCTAAGTGTCATATTGGCACTTGCTACAGCATGATCCATGTAGATATATTCAATATCTTTTCTTACCATCGAACGCTTGATGTGATACTTCTGAAGGTCAGGCATAGTAAGTACTACTACATCTGCATCCATACGCATCATGGTGATGATAAGCTTGTTCTCGCCTATGTAATAAACCCTAAAGTGGTCTGAGGCAAGTTTGAATACTTCATCGTTAATATCACCTGTAATGTAATGAATAACGATATCTGTCTTCTTAAGAATAGTTTCAATAACGTCTTTGAAATACTTATAGAAACCGTTCTTTTCAGAATAGAACACAACCTGCTTACCGTGATACTTTTCAAATGCCTTAACATCTGCCTTCTCACGGGCAATTTCTTCTTTTGTTCTACCCTTACTATTTTCAGCCGCATACTTAGTAACTTTTTCAAGTTCCTGGCGGCTTGCTTCTAAGGCATCATAGTCGATGTATTTCTTAGGATTAATGCATACATTTAAGATATACATCTGAGCTATAGACATAAGGTTAGAGATTATCCAGTAAAAGCCTACGCCTGCTGTTACAAAGAAGCCAAGATAAAGGGAAAGAGCAACTGAGATGCTAAGTGTAATCATCTTGTTTGCTGTTCCCTGCTCTGACTGAAGTACATTCGAACGGTTCTGTGTAAAGCACATAAGCCATGCTGATAATGCGGCAACTACGGGAATAATTATTGTGATACCCATAGCCTTGCTTGGAATTAACTCAAAATTAAAACCAAAGGATATAAGGTTCATAGGATATCTGCATACACCGTCAACTGGTATAGTCTGTCTAATACCTTCAACAACACCCATAAGAATTACAAGCTGTGCAATTACAGGTATAAGATCAAGTGTTGCATGATAATGGTTCTCTTTGTAGAGGTTGTACTGTTCCTCTGCAATCATATCCTTGTTACCAAAGCATTTTGCTTTGATTCTGTTCATAGCAGGATACATCTTAACCATCTTTATTGAGTTCTTCTGTACCATTATAGATACCGGAAGAAGTATAATTTTAGTTAACAATGTGAACAATATGATAGCAAGCGCGTAGTCATTACATAGCTTGTAACATATATTAAGTACGTATCCAAAAGCGATTCCTAAGTACTGCATCTTATATATCCCTTATCTTAAGAACTAATTAGTTCTCTTCCTTTTCTGTTTCTGTAGCTGCTTCTTCGTCATCTGTAAAGTGGATTTCAGCCTTTTCTTCCTTCTTACCTTTCTTGAAGAAAGCTGCAATCTTATGACGGAATACTGCAATAAGTGCACCGATAGCAACAACAACAGCTGCGATAGCCTGAATACCATATGTTACCGCACTAGGATCGATATATGCGTGAACATTCATTGTAAGGATTACATAGAATCCTGTAAAGAAGTAAACAAACTTTCCGAGACCTAACAATACTTTTTTCATTTTAATTATCCTCCATATATTAACCGGTGACACTCGTTACCGGTATACATGGAAACAGCCGGTTAGCAGCCATTTCCATAGTTATACTTTTTTAATGTTACAAATTACTTAACAACTATGTTAATAATCTTTCCTTTAACATAGATTTCTTTAACAATAGTCTTTCCTTCAATTGCCTTCTTAACGAAATCTGTTTCCTTAGCCTTAGCAAGGGCGCTATCCTGTGCCTCATCAACACCGATTGCAACTGTACCCTTAACCTTACCGTTAATCTGAACACCGATTTCTACTGTATCTTCTACAAGTTCCTTCTCATCGTATGTAGGCCACTTTTCGAATGCGATTGTGTCATTATGACCAAGCTCACTCCACATTTCTTCACCCACGTGAGGAACGATACAAGAAAGCATCTTGATAAGACCTTCTGCATATTCTCTTGGACATGTACCTGCCTTGTATACAGCATTGACAAATATCATCATCTGAGAAATTGCTGTGTTGAATGCAAGTGCTTCAAAGTCATCAGTTACCTTCTTAACTGTCTGGTGGTAAACCTTTGTAAGGCTGCCATCATTAGTATCTGTAATATTCTCTGGGTTAGTAAAGAATGTCCATACTCTGTTAATGAACTTTCTAGCACCTTCAACACCCTGCTGGCTCCATGGCTTAGATACCTCAAGAGGTCCCATAAACATCTCATAGAGACGAAGTGTATCTGCACCGTAGTCATTAACTATATCTGAAGGGTTAACAACGAATTCTGGGAAACGCTTACCCATCTTGATACCGTTAGAACCAAGAATCATACCCTGGTGAACAAGTTTCTTAAATGGCTCTTTTGTAGGAGCAAGACCCTTGTCATATAAGTATCTGTTCCAGATACGTGAATACATAAGATGTCCAACAGCATGCTCAGGTCCACCTATATAAAGGTCAACTGGCATCCAGTGCTTAAGAAGTTCAGGGTCAGCAAACTTTTCATCGTTATCAGGATCAATATATCTAAGGAAGTACCATGATGAACCTGCACTACCTGGCATAGTAGAAGTTTCTCTCTTACCCTTTATGCCGTTCTTGTCATACTTCTTCCACTCTTCAGCATTTTCAAGTGGAGCCTGTCCGTTCTTACCCTTGTAGTCTTCAAGTTCTGGAAGGATAAGTGGAAGTTCACTGTCATCAAGTACGTGAATCTTGCCATCTTCTCCGTGTACAACAGGAACAGGTTCACCCCAGTATCTCTGACGAGCGAAGATCCATTCACGGAAGTGGTAGTTAACTGTTTCCTTGGCAATACCCATATCAACAAGTTTCTTTGTGATAGCTGGCTTAGCTTCTTCTACAGTAAGACCTGTAAATTCTTCTGAGTTAATAAGCTTGTAGCCCTTGCCAAGATAATCATGCTTTTCAAATGCCTGACCAGTAACATCTACATGTCCTAGCTTCTCATCACCATCGATAACCTGAATCATATCTATGTTATGAGCCTGTGCATATTCAAAGTCACGCTGATCGTGTGTAGGAACAGCCATAACTGCACCTGTACCGTATGAAGCAAGAACGAAGTCACCGATGAACATACGAACTTCTTTACCGTTTACAGGGTTGATACATGTAACACCCTTAAGTTCGCAGCCCGACTTAGTCTTGTTAAGCTCTGTACGGTCCATATCGTTCTTCTTCTTAGTTTCTTCGATGTAAGCCTTAACTTCATCGATATTCTCAACTCTGTCAAGAAGACCTTCAACTATATCTCCATCTGGAGCAAGTACCATGAATGTAATACCATATATTGTTTCAATACATGTTGTAAAGATTGAGAACTTACCGCCTCCAACAATCTGGAACTCAACTTCAACACCTGTTGAACGTCCAATCCAGTTACGCTGAATAGCCTTAGTAGACTCTGGCCAGTCGATCTCATCAAGTCCTTCAAGAAGCTTCTCTGCAAATGCTGGCTGGTCAATAACCCACTGCTTCATATTCTTACGAACTACTGGGTATCCACCACGCTCTGACTTACCATCAATAACTTCATCATTAGAAAGAACTGTACCAAGTTCTTCACACCAGTTAACTGGCATATCAATATATTTTGCATATCCATCAAGATAGAGCTGTTTGAAGATCCACTGTGTCCACTTGTAGAACTTAGGATCAGATGTTGCAACCATCTTAGACCAGTCATAGTCAAAACCAAGCTCTTTAAGCTGCTTTGAGAATGTTTTTATGTTCTCCTGTGTAAATCCATTAGGATGGTTACCTGTTGTAACAGCGTACTGCTCAGCTGGAAGACCAAATGAATCGTATCCCATTGGGTGAAGGACATTGTAGCCCTGCATTCTCTTCATACGAGATACTATATCTGTAGCTGTGTATCCTTCAGGATGCCCTGCGTGAAGACCTACACCTGATGGATATGGGAACATATCAAGAGCATAAAACTTAGGCTTAGAAAAGTCCCATACATCTGTCTTGAATGTTTCATGTTCTTCCCAGTACTTCTGCCATTTTGGCTCAATTTCTTTAGGATTATATACTTTCTCGTCGTTTCTCATGATACTTAACGCTCCTTGTCAGCTAGTTAGCTGTAATAATATCTTAATTAATCAACACGGTTGTAGTTGATAAGACAACCCTTAAGGATAATCTGTCTTTCTTCATCTGTAAGTTCACCAAGTGTCATAGTGAATTCCTTAAGAGCTCCGTCCTTAATAACATATGCCTTAATCTCTGAAGCTTTCTCTTCAACTGCCTTCTTAATTCCAGGAAGGAAGATGAAATCAAGATTCTTAAATGGAAGCTCTCCCTCTGGAATAATAAATGGAAGCATACCCCAGTTAATAAGGTTTGATCTATATCTCTTTGTAGCATATTCATTAGCGATGTTAGCCCATCCGCCAAGTACCTTCTGGCAAGATGCAGCCTGCTCTCTTGCTGAACCATCACCTGGCTTAACAGCAAAGATTGTTGAACCAACACCTAGGTTATTATGATCAACATCTGCAAATGTCTTCTTAACTACTTCCATAGCCTCAGCAACTTCTGGAACTGCCTTACCAGCACACTCTCCAGCCTCAAGTGCCTTCTGAGCCTTCTGAATTGCCTTAGCTCTACCTACGTATTCTGGATCCTTTCTTGAAAGTGCAAACTCAGCAAGTCCAAGTGGGTTAGATCTGTATGATGATGTCTCACCTGAAGGAATAAGCTCATCTGTTGTTGTAACAGGGTCATGAATCTCTGATACAACCTTAAGAAGCATATTCTCTGGAAGAGCAACCATAGCTGGCCAGTCCTTAATGTTAGGACCAAACTTAATCTCTACGCTGTCATCTGCAAGGCCCTTTGAATCAAATACTCTGTTCTTATAAATTGTGTCATCAAATGAATACTTGTACTGTCCAATCTTCTCTGGAACTTCTGTAGCTGGTGTAAGGAATCCCTTATTAGCTGCAGTAGCTGCAATTGAACGAGCATCCATAAGTGCAACTGATGAAATCTGACCGCTCTGAAGCTTAGAACCTTCACGGTTAGGGAAGTTACGTGTTGAATGTCTAATAGAGAAGCCGTTGTTAGATGGTGTATCACCAGCACCAAAGCAAGGTCCGCAGAATGCAGTCTTCATGATTGCACCTGTTTCCATAATCTTAGCTGCGCAGCCATTTCTAATAAGTTCCATATAAACAGGCATAGAAGCTGGATATACGCTAAGCGTAAACTCGTCTGGTCCAATAGATGCGCCATTTAAGATATCAGCTGCAGCGCAGATGTTCTCGAATCCACCACCTGCACAACCAGCGATAATACCCTGGTCAACATAGAACTTACCGTTCTTAATCTTGTCTGTAAGCTTATAATCAACTGCACCATCAAGTGATACAAGTGCACGCTTCTCTGTTTCATGAAGAATATCTTCAAGGTTCGCATTAACCTCTTCGATAGTGTATGCATTAGATGGGTGGAATGGCATAGCTATCATTGGCTTAATCTTAGAAAGATCAATTTCGATAACTCCATCATAATATGCAACGTCACCAGGATTAAGTTCCTTGTAATCTTCTGGTCTCTTATGAATATCATAGAATTCCTTAATCTTCTCATCTGTAGCCCAGATAGAAGAAAGGCAAGTTGTCTCTGTTGTCATAACATCTACACCGATACGGAAATCAGCTGAAAGATTCTTTACACCAGGACCAACGAATTCCATTACCTTATTCTTAACGTAGCCGTTCTTAAATACAGCGCCGATAATTGCGAGAGCAACGTCCTGAGGACCTACACCGCGAACAGGTTCTCCTGTCATATATACAGCTACAACACCTGGCATATTGATGTCATATGTCTGGTTAAGAAGCTGCTTAACAAGCTCTGGACCACCTTCGCCCATAGCCATAGTACCAAGAGCACCGTATCTTGTGTGAGAGTCAGAACCAAGAATCATACGTCCGCCGCCTGCAAGCATCTCTCTTGCAAACTGATGTATAACTGCCTGATGAGGTGGAACGTATACACCACCGTACTTCTTAGCACATGAAAGACCAAACATGTGGTCATCTTCGTTGATAGTACCACCTACTGCACAAAGTGAGTTGTGGCAGTTTGTAAGTACATATGGAATAGGGAATTTCTTAAGGCCTGAAGCTCTTGCTGTCTGGATAATACCTACGAAAGTAATATCGTGGCTTGTAAGCTTATCGAACTTAATCTTAAGCTTATCCATATTGCCTGAAGTGTTGTGAGCCTCGAGGATGCTATATGCGATAGTATTCTTCTTAGCTTCTTCCTTTGTAATGTCTTTACCTGTCTTAGACTTTACTGCTGCTACTGCTTCAGCACTATCTGCAACAAGTTCGCTTCCGCCTACAAGGTAAGCGCCGCCTTCGTACAAATTAATCATGTTGTAACTTCCCTTCTTTATTATTAGCCAGTCTCCGCCGGCAACATTTACTATATTATTAATAGGAAGTCATGCGAATTTTTGGGCATGACAAATAGGGCATAAAAGCCCACAGAATATTATAGTGTTATTTACTTTGACTGTATAGTATGCGAAAAGTAAGAAAAAAACGAAAAAAAAAGATTTTCTTTATATCATTTTCCCAAATCAAGTAGGAGGATACCTCTTACTCGCAGCGCAGGCTGGGTTCGCCAGAGGCGATAATTACCTATCCCAGCCCTGCACATAAAAAAGCGGCTCCTTTTGGAGCCGCCTAGTAGTTAATCACATATATTATTTACGTCTAAGTGTAACCTTATCAAGTTTCCAGATTTCCTTAACGTATTCCTGGATAGTTCTATCAGATGTGAACTTACCTGAGCATGCGGTATTAAGAATAGCACTTCTCGCCCAGCTCTTCTCATCCTTGTATGCTGCCTCTACCTTACGCTGAGCTTCTGCATAGCTTTCGAAATCCTTAAGGATGAAGTATGTATCAGCCTTAGAAGATGAAAGTGTATTAAGAAGAGAGTTGTAAAGTGGTCTAAATCTGTCAGGATCATCTGGAGCAAATGTTCCGTTAATGAGCTGCATAAGTACACGTCTTACGTTAGGGTCATTGTTGAAGATTTCTGATGGGTTATATCCACCATAGTTCTCATAGTGAATTACTTCTTCTGAAGAAAGACCGAAGATAAATGCATTCTCCTTGCCTACTTCTTCAACGATCTCAACATTGGCACCATCCATAGTACCGATTGTAAGAGCACCATTAAGCATGAACTTCATGTTACCTGTACCAGATGCTTCTTTAGAAGCTGTAGAAATCTGCTCTGATACATCTGCTGCAGCGAATATTATCTCTGCATTGGATACTCTGTAATCTTCGATAAATACAACCTTAAGACGTCCGTTGATATCAGGATCATTGTTAACAACATCAGCAACTGAGTTGATAAGCTTGATTGTAAGCTTAGCATTCATATAACCTGCTGCTGCCTTGGCACCAAAGATAAATGTTCTTGGATAGAAGTCCATATCAGGATTATCCTTAAGCTGGTTATAAAGATGCATAACGTGAAGGATGTTAAGAAGCTGTCTCTTGTATTCGTGAAGTCTCTTAACCTGTACATCGAAGATAGAACGTGGATCTACATCGATACCATTGTGCTCCTTAATGTACTTAGCAAGACGTACCTTGTTCTGGTACTTAATATTCATGAATTCCTGCTGAGCCTTCTCATCATCAGCATAAACCTTAAGTTTGTTAATCTTAGGAAGGTTTGTAATCCAGTCATCACCAATATGAGCTGTTACCCAATCGGCAAGAAGTGGGTTACCGTGAAGAAGGAATCTTCTCTGTGTAATACCATTAGTCTTGTTGTTGAACTTATCAGGGAACATCTCATAGAAGTCTTTAAGTTCCTGATTCTTTAAGATCTCTGTATGAAGTCTTGCAACACCGTTTACTGAGTAGCCAGCAACGATAGCAAGGTGAGCCATCTTAACCTGTCCATCATAGATGATAGCCATCTTTCTAACCTTGTCCTGATTTCCAGGATACTTAGCTTCAACTTCGATAAGGAATCTTCTGTTGATTTCTTCAATAATCTGATATATACGAGGTAGAAGTCTAGAGAAGAGCTCGATAGGCCATTTCTCAAGTGCTTCTGACATAATTGTGTGGTTAGTATAAGCACATGTCTTAGTTGTAACTTCCCATGCTTCATCCCATGTAAGATAATGCTCATCCATAAGGATACGCATAAGTTCTGCAATAGCAACTGTTGGGTGTGTATCATTAAGCTGGAATGTAACCTTCTCATAGAACTTCTTAATGTCACTATGATTTCTCATGTATTTTGCAACAGCTTCCTGAACTGATGCTGAGATGAAGAAGTACTGCTGCTTAAGTCTAAGTTCCTTACCAGCATAGTGGTTATCGTTAGGATAAAGAACTTCTACAATGTTACGAGCAAGGTTTTCCTGCTCAACAGCCTTCTGATAATCACCCTTATCGAATGAATCAAGTCTGAATACATCGATAGACTCTGCATCCCAGATACGAAGTGTATTAACGATACCATTGCCATAACCTACAACAGGTACATCATAAGGTATAGCCTTAACAGCCTGGTAGCCTTCCTGGAAGTAGTTGTTTCTACCATTCTCATCTGTTCTGCAGCTTACATATCCGCCGAACTTAACTTCCTTAGCATATTCTGGACGGCGAAGTTCGAATGGGTTACCATTCTCAAGCCAGTTATCTGGTACCTCAACCTGATAACCATCTTTAATCTTCTGCTTGAACATACCATATCTGTAACGGATACCGCATCCATATGCACTGTATCCAAGTGTTGCAAGAGAATCAAGGAAACATGCTGCAAGACGGCCAAGACCACCGTTACCAAGTGCTGCATCTGGCTCCTGATCTTCGATAACGTTAATATCAAGACCAAGTTCATCAAGTGCTTCAGCAACTGCCTTATAGCCCTTCATGTTAATCATCATGTTACCAAGAGCACGACCCATAAGGAATTCCATTGAAAGATAGTAAACTGTCTTTGGATCCTTCTTCTCGTACTGCTTCTGTGTTTCAAGCCACATATCTACTACCTGATCTTTGATAGCATATGATACTGCCTGGAATATCTGCTGAGGAGTAGCTTCCTCAAGTGTCTTTCTATATAATGTCTTAATGTTATAGAGCACGCTTCTCTTAAAAAGGTCCTTGTCAAAAGAATCTCTTATTGTTGCTCCAGACGATGTAGTCGCCGCTGCTGCTTTCTTTGGCATTGTTCTTCCTCCGTTTTATTCCTTTTCCTACTTGTCATAATAACCAAGTGCTACTATTATACTGCAAATTAACCAAGATTAAAAGGCTTATATCCCTTAAATCATGGGAAGAATTGTATAAAAATAAGGTTTTCTTTTGTGCTTTTTATTCGAAGTTTTCAAAGAGGTTCATTTCACTTATATTTTCTTTAAATCTCGGCATAATTAGAACAAATAGATTATAATGATTACATAGTTCAAAACATACAATAAAGTGAGGGCTTTAATGAAAAATTTCTATCACGGAATTGCTGTATTACTATTATTCGGTTTGATTCTTGCTATTGGTACTGTTGTTTTAATTAATAAGATGCACGGTACAACAGTAGTGGAAGATAAGGGTTATCAGCAGGCAAAGGTAGAGCCGTCTATGTCAAATAATATCAGCGATGATGTCTTACAAGTATCAGATGACTATGAAAATGAAGTTAGCATTCCTAATGAAAATGCAACTAACATTCCTGATGAAGATGTAATTAGTGATGCCAAGGAAAATGCAGTTAGTGAACCTGATGAAAAAACAGTAAGTAATTCTGATAACAAAATAGTAAGTGATTCTGATAATAATGCAGTTACTGTTTCTGATGATAATGCAAATATTGCTCCTAAAGAAAACACAGTAAGCAAAGATAATGTTGACACAAATATTACAGAATCTTCGTCATATCTTCTTGTTGGAGATAGCAGACTTGTTGGATTAAATCAAGCAACTAATATTAGTAGCGATAGTAGATATGATGTCAAAGCTAAAAATGGTGAAGGTTACTCTTGGCTTACTAAACAGACATTGGATAGTTCAAAAACAATTGTTTTTATGCTTGGAGTGAATGATTTATATAAAGTACAATCATATGCTTCTTATTATAATAATCTAATAGCCGATGGCTATAGTATTGTTTTCGTAACTGTAGCACCAGTTGATGAAGTCAAAGAGCATAAAAACGGGTATGAAGTTCTTAACGCAGATATCGACTCCTTTAACGATACGATTAAGAGAGAAGTCAATTGTACTATACTGGACTTGAACATGTATATGAAGCAACATGGTTTTGATACTGCTGATGGTGTCCACTATACAGCAGAAACATATCAGCTTATCTATGGTTTTCTAACTGATAATCTTAAATAAAACAAAAATACTCCGTGAGGTTTGGTGGTTAGTAAATCGCTCCAAGACCTCTGTCATTGTCCATTGTCTGCAGATTATACAGAATTAGGACGTCTTCAACTTCAGGATGTTCATTTACGAACTGGGTAATGCTTCCGCGATAATATCTAGGGTCAAACACCCATATAGTCTCATACTGGTCAATCATAAGTGGGATAAGACTATTTGCATAGCTGTCCTTTATGATTACTATAGATTTCCTTTCATTTCCGTCTGTCCTTGTAAGATCCGCATCTGGATTATCAATCCTTATGAGAGAATGCTGATTGTTAAGGAAAAGAGAGTATTTATCTTTTTTATCAAGATAGTCCATGTTATAAGGAGATGCAGATGTCTCCTTTGTATCTTCGTATGATACCACAAGGCTTTTATCCCAAGCGGGATTTTCGTATATCTCAATTGTGTCGGGAGCTACTGAATAATCAACAACCTTTGACCAAGTAGTTCCATAGAAGCTATCAGAAACAGTAGTCATTTGGTCTTCTAAAGCAGAATTCACAGGAATGTTAAGATATGGCGCAAGGGCAAGATATCCCCTATATGCACCATACAAGGTCCAGTGATGATCGGTTCGGTAGAACATGTTATATCCGGCATCTTTACCTTCTTCAAGTGAATCCGTGATTCCTTCTACAATATTTATCCCACTTAGCTTTTTGCTGCCATCTAGTGCAGTAATACCTTCTTTCAGATATTCAAAAGTATCCTGCTGCCCGGCTGGTTTCTGGGATAATAATACAGGCGGCATCTCATCCTCATAAATCTGATATGCTGTAGGAACTATCATCACTGTGATGTTCGCAGATTCTACACCATTATACAAGCGTCCCACTGCATCAATGAACTTTTCTTCATTTTGGGGTTCTTTATAATCATCAAGCAGCCTAGTCTGCCCATTCTTTTCCTTTGCATAGATAACATCATTTATCTTTTGTTTTCCTTCGACTCTTGAAGCCAGTACAGATAACCCCAAAAGCTCATCTCTCATGGGAAACTGATCTGAAACGAAGTTTTCAAAGGAATCTTGGAAACTTCCATCTAGAATACTTTTCTTCGAAGGCTCAGGACAGATTGCTAGCATCCTGTTTTCATTATCAGAAAACTCTCTCATAGGAAGCTCCAAAAATAAAACAGCAAACACGAAAAGTACAGCAATAGAAATAAAAACAGGGATGTCTTTTATGAAATTGTAGCCTTTGTTTTTTTTCATAACTAAAACCTAAAATATAAAAATGGATTATAGGAGTCTCTGACAAGGTTTGCGATACAAAGTATCAAAAGTCCCACAGAAACCATTCCAGTAATAAATGTGATAGTATTCTTCCCGTTTTCTCCGAGTTTTCCTATATATGCTTTTATCTTCGGGAATACCGGGAACATGAAAATAACCGCAAATACAATGATTGGAAGATAGTTTCCTAGTGCCCAAAGTATTTCAGGGCCTACTACCCTGTTGCCTGCCATACCAAATGCGTATGTAAAGTAAGATCCGAATGCGGACATATCCTCAAAATAGAATATACCGAATCCGAAGATTACGATTATCAATGTATAAAAATGTCTTAGGAATTTTGGAGCTTTTTCAAGAAATCTTCCCCAAATGAATTTTTCAAGAACAAGCATCAGCCCATGGTATATACCCCAGAGCACATAGTTCCAGAAGGCTCCATGCCATAATCCTGTAAGGAACCAGACAATCCCAAGATTGATAAGCTGCCTAAACCTGCCTTTACGATTTCCTCCAAGTGGAATATATACATAATCCCTAAACCATCCGGAAAGAGAGATGTGCCAGCGTCTCCAGAAATCGGTAATGGAAAGGGCAGACAGTGGGTAACGAAAGTTTTCATCAAAGTGGAATCCCATCATCAGTCCGAGGCCTATTGCCATATCCGAATATGCACTAAAATCATAATAAAGCTGAAGTGTAAAGATTAAAAAGCCCAGCCATGCTCCCAATACGGATATGCCCGAAACTCCCCTAAGATAATCCCACAGAGCTCCTAGCTCGTTTGCAATCAGGACCTTTCTGAAAAGTCCTATAAGAAACCGTCTAAAACCGTTGGTAAAATTATCCATCGTCGTCTTACGATTTGTAAGTTCCTCTTTTATAAGAGAATATCGGACGATAGGTCCTGCGATAAGTTGTGAGAACATGGAAATGTATGTAAGATAGCGAAAAAAGTTTCTTTCCGCTTTCACTCTTCCCCTGTAAACATCTATAGAGTAGCTAGTTGTCTGGAAGGTATAAAAACTAATCCCAATAGGAAGCGCAATACTAGGCAGATGAATAGCTGTACCAGCAACTCGGTTTATAGTACCAACAAAAAAATTGGCGTATTTCATTACACCCAGCAGTGAAATATTAATAAATAAAGCTATACCGAGAAAAATCTTTCTACACGTCGGACGGTCACTAAATTTTTCAAGAAGAATGCCGTCAATAAAGTCTACCAGCGAAGAAATAATAAGGAGAAAAACACATCTTGGTTCTCCCCAGGCATAGAAAAAAAGACTGAAAATCAGAAGTATTGCATTTTGAATGCTAATCCCGATTCGGCCTGCTTTTTCTGACTTTATCTTCTTGAATATCAGTCCTACCGGAAAGTAACACAGAATTAGCGCCGTCAGAAAGAATATTAAAAACAGGAGACTAGAAAAGACCATAGACTATCCTTTCTATCTAAAGGGCACTGTCTATGATCGAAAGAATTGCCTCACGATCCTTATGAATGATAAGGTCTATATTTTTTCCGTTTCTACGTACTTTGGCTGCTTTCACCAGTTCGTTTGCTTCAGGGTTGTAATTTTCCATCTCCGCACTCATCTGCTCCAAAACCATGTTAAGGCCATCTACCACTTCGTCTGCAGAAGCTTCGTCTTTAAGCCTGATAAGGATGATTGAATCAGTAGATGTAGAATCGACACATGAAGCAAAAACATAATCCTCCAGTTTAGAAGCATCGATTCCGTAATAATTGAGCATAAAATCCTCATCCGCAAAGTACATTTCCGGAAGGGTAACACTTTCTGCAATTTTATTATAAAGATCCATAAGTGCTACTGGTTCTTTGTTTGATTTATCTGGACCAACTATATCTTTAGAAGCCTCTTCATTTTGTGTTTTATCTTCAGATTTACTGTTAGTCGAATTCTGTTTATCG
>JAEEGJ010003398.1_pt1 | contig 62015 bp, 42 predicted proteins | sample 8958761 | NCBI WGS metagenome assembly JAEEGJ01 (sample SAMN16246546, study PRJNA631951) | gut metagenome | biome: gut microbiome; feature: rumen; material: RS-attached | host: Bos | place: Iran: Karaj | collected 2018-10 | reverse complement strand
CTGATCGGCATCGGCTTCTTCCCGGATCCCGTGGTTCACATGTGCACAAAGGATCGGCATGTCCGGGTATTTACGGTCACAGATATCCTTTAAAACGAACAGAAGCGCCATCGAATCGGCGCCTCCTGATACACCGACGACCAGCCAGACAGCCGGCAGCAGGCGGTGCTTCTCAATATACTTCTCGACCAAAGTGATCAGGTCTTCCACTTATCTACACTCCATCCGGGAACTGCCCGGGATCATCAAAGTAACCCGGCTCAGCAGGCTCATCATACTGATCCTGCGACCATTCCGTCATATCCAGAGATTCAAACTCCATGGAAGGATCTCCGGAGAACAGAGCCGCATCCAGCGGATCGGGTGCCGGAGCTGCGGACTGAGGCGCAGGCGCTGAAGGCGCTGAAGAAGCACTCTCTTCATGGTGGGCATCGATCGTCTTCTGCGGGATCTGAAGCGTCGGATCCGTAAACAGGTCATCCGGGACCGGTGTATCACTCCACGGCGGCGGTGCGTCGGCATCCGAAGGTGTAGAAGCCGCGTTCGGATCCGCCTTCTCCTTTTCAAAGAAGGTCGTTCTGGAACCGTTCCAGGACAGGAAGATATTCGTGGTAGGACCCTGACGGTTCTTCGCTACAACGATCATAGCGCGCTGGATCTCTTCCTTATCGATCCTCTTGAACTTCTCCTGCTTGGTGCTCTCTTCTTCGTCTTCGGACTCATCCTTATGCTTATAGTAATCCGGACGGTGGATGAACATAACCATATCGGCATCCTGCTCGATCGCACCGGAGTCACGGAGGTCCGACAGTACCGGGATGTGGTCATCACGCTTCTCCGATTCACGGGACAGCTGTGCCAGCGCGATAACAGGAACATCCAGTTCTTTTGCCATCAGCTTCAGGGCACGGGAAATATCCGATACTTCCTGCTGACGGGAAGCATTCTTACGTTCTACCGCCGGATTCATCAGCTGGAGATAGTCGATGCAGATCAGACCGAGCTTCTTTCCGAGACGGTTCTGCAGTTCCCTGCATCGGGTCAGGATCTCCGCGGTATTTAAGCCCGAATGCTCATCGATATAAAGCGGCGTATTTCCCAGCATCGGCATGGATCCGTTGATCCTGCCCAGTTCATCCTGAGAGAGCCTCTTGGCGTTCTGAAGTGTCGAGATCGAGATATCACAGCGCGAAGCGAGGATACGGTTGGCGATCTCCTGTCCATTCATTTCGAGGCTGAAGAAAGCGACCGGCTGGTGATCCTTCAGTGCTACGTTAACGGCAATGTTGATAACGAATGCCGATTTACCCATAGAAGGACGGGCGGCAACGATCGTGAGCGTACCGGGACGGAATCCGTTCGTAACGTGATCGAGCATGGTAAAGTGACTCATGACCGCACGGTTCTTCGGCGGGTTAACGATATTCTTGACCGTCTCCTGAAGGATCTCCTTCAGGGATACAAGTGCTTCATCCGACTTACTGTCACGAAGCTCCGAAAGGCGCGAGATAGCAATCTCGATAAGATTACCCGGATCCGTCTCTCCCTCGTAGGTCTGACGGGTCAGATCCTCCATGGACTTGATGATCTTACGGCTCATGGACTTCTGCCGGACGATGTTGATATACTCCGACAGGTTTGACAGCAGCGCATGCGCATCGACGATCGTACTTAAGTACGCCATACCGCCGACCTTCTCGAGATCTCCCTGCTTCTTCAGTTCATCGCCGACCGTGATCAGGTCGATCGACTTCGACTCGGAATACAGATGATAGATCGTCTCATAGATCTTCTGGTGAGCCGGTGTATAAAAGTCACTCGGATCAAGATACGAGGCGACAGTCGTGATCGTATTCTGGGAATCCAGACAGCAGCAGAGCACCGCCACTTCCGCATCGTTATTCTGCGGGGGCACTCGTGTCAGGATCGCTCTGTCATTATTTGCGGATCCGGCCATTGGTATCTCCTTACTCGGCAACGACTTCTACGTTGACCTTGACGCTGACCTGCGTATGCAGTTTCGCAGTCACTTCGTAAGTACCTAAGGACTTGATCGGGTTCTTGATGATTACGTTCTTCTTATCTACGTCGAAGCCGGCCTTCTTAATAGCATCTGCTACATCCATCGCGGTTACGGCACCGTAGAGGCGTCCGCCTTCACCTGTCTTGACCGCGAGCTGAACGGTCTTGCCGTCCAGGAGCTTGCCGTTGGCTCTGGCTTCCTCGAGAACACGGCGTGCATGTTCTGCCTCCGAGCCCTTCTTGAGCTTGTTCTTATTCATGTTGTCTGCGGTCGCTTCGCAGGCCAGTTTCTTTTTCAGAAGGAAATTCCTGGCATATCCGTCATTTACCTCGACAATATCGTCCTTCTTGCCCAGACCCTTGACGTCTGCTAATAAGATACACTTCATTTCCTTGTCCTCCGGGTTCTTCTGATTTCGCTTCTTTTTGCCGTGAAAAGGCAAAAAATAAGCACCCGTATTCAAAATACAGGTGCTTATCATTATAAACTGTAAAGGCAGTTATGTAAACGGAAGATTAGTCCGCTACAAACGGCAGAAGTGCAACGTGTCTTGCACGCTTGATCGCAATTGTCAGCTCTCTCTGGTGCTTCGCGCAGGTACCTGTCATACGCTTCGGCAGGATCTTGCCGCGCTCAGATACGAACTTGCGAAGACGAGCCTGATCCTTATAATCGATCATTTCTACCTTATCAGCACAGAAAGCGCAGACCTTTCTTCTGGAACGTCTCTGCTTCATGCCGCGATCACCGAACTCACGAGCCGGTGCCTTAGGTGCTCTATTTTCAGCCATAGTAATGTAATCTCCTTTCGAAAGATATCGGACACTGGTGGTGTCCTCTACTGTCAATAACCCATTACGTCAAAAGGAAGCTGTGAACTGTCGTCCGAATCCATAGATGCCTCGAAGCCCGGATCGATCTGCTGGGCCGGCGGCGGTGTCTGCGCTACGACGGAAGCCGTAGGTGCACTCTGTGCCGGGGCTGCTGCCGGAGCAGGAGCGCCCTGTCCCTGTGCCTCGGAACGTGTATCGACGAATTCGATCTCATCGACCACTACCTCGGTCACATATCTCTTCTGGCCATTCTGATCATCATAACTTCTGGACTGCAGGGAACCAACCACTGCGATACGGGAACCCTTATGGAAATAATTCCCGAGAAGAGTCGCCTGCTGACGCCATGCCACACAGTTGATAAAATCAGACTGGCGCTCGCCGTTCTGGCTCTTGAAACGTCTGTCGCATGCGATCGTGAAAGAGCAAACCGCAATATTGCTAGGTGTCTGCTTCACTTCCGGATCCTTGGTCAATCTACCCATTAAAATAACTTTGTTCATAGTTTGTACTCCCTTTTTACCGAATTACTCCTCAATGCGGATAACAAGGAAACGCAGTACGCCTTCTGTGATCTTCAGCACACGCTCGATCTCCTTCGGGAAATCGGCATCAGATGTGAAGTTGAACAGAAGATAGAAACCGTCCTTCTGGTCCTCGATCTCGTAAGCCATACGCTTCATACCGATAGACTCCATAGAATCGATCGTAGCGCCGGACTCGATCTTCGCCTTGATAGCATCAGTGGTAGAAGTAATACCTTCATCACCGAGTACAGGACTCAGAACAACCATCATTTCATACTTGTTCGCCATGATTTCTCACCTCCTCCTGGACTAGAACGGCTCTCATACCTTCTTCGATGAGAGCGAGGATATTTCTCACATATAATCTATATGTTAACTGCATCCTTCGCAGCACGTGATAGAATATCACATGTTACAAAGTCGGTCAAGCCGCAATTTTCAAGCAAGAAACCATACCTGTTCTCCGCCGCGAGGGCAGAAACTGTTCCTGCCGGATACGACTTCCCGCACACCGAAAACCGGGAAGGTCTCACCGACAACAGTATTATATCGCACCGCGATCCCCGATATCTATATTTTATATGCCAATTTTTATTAGTCCTGCTTATATTTCGGGCATTTCCGAGCGTTTTTAATTATTTGTAGAAATATAAAAACCTCAATGTTATAATTGGGAGCGTAAAAGAAATTTGGCAAACAGTTAGAGGCGGTATTTCACCGCCGGACGGAGTAAAAAATGGATAAAAAGAAACTCATACTCATCTGCTCACTCGCCGCGGTGCTTGTCATCGTGATCATTCTGATTTTCGCGCTGCGGGGATGCGGCAAAAAAGATAAAGATACTTCCGGTTCAACCGGTTCTGACACCGTAACCATCGCCACGGATTCCGACGGAAATACGATCGTGCCTCCGGAGAATTCTTCTGATGAACCTTCCGCAGTCACTTCCGTTCCCGGAGAGTCTACTGAACCGGGTGCTACATCAGTAAGCGGAGAAACGACCATTCCCGGCCAGTCCGGCTCGGATTCCTCTTCAGCAACAGATCCTTCTTCAACGAACGGCACTTCGAAAGATCCGGCAGGAAACGATCCGACTCTTCCGATCGAGACGCACGATGGTGAGGGCGAGATCGTGATCATCCCCGATAACACTACTTCCTCGAAAGATCCGAACGGCACTCAGAAGCCGGGTACAACAGATCCGACGAAGCCGACAAACGGAAAAGATCCTACGAAGAAGAGCGAACCTTCCGCAATCGAGCTTCCGTTCGTTCCTATTGAGTAACAGCAGGAGGTGTCCCTTGAAACTTTCCCCTAATTTTCTGATCCACGCCCAGGAAGAAGATGGCGAATATCTTCTGATCCCTGTTGCCGATGCCAAGTTCTCCGGTGTTGTACGAGGTAATAAGACTCTCGGTACGATCCTGGAACTTCTTAAGGAAGAAACCACGAAAGAGGTTATCATCGCTTCGATGATGGAGAAATTTGATGCTCCGGAAGAGGTAATCACCGCCGACGTGGAAAAAGCACTCACCGAACTTTCCAAGATCGGCGCGATCACAGAGTAAACCCTTAAAAGGCCCGGATCTTCCGGGTCTTTAGTTTTCCTCCAGTTCGTTCAGCAGACCGAACCGGTAGCCTTCCTTTTCGAGATATTTAAGCACTGCATCGAGTTCATTCACATTGGACTGTGAGTCATTGTGCATCAGGGCGATGGCACCATTATGGTGATAGGTCTGGAAGTGGTCCAGCACATATCCCGGTTCCGGCTGCGCGCTTGGCGTGTAATCGTTGTAGGCGATACTCCAGAATACGGTCTTATATCCTGCGTCGCTGATGATCGTCATCAGCTTCTTCGTGTAGGTTCCCTTCGGCGTGCGGAAATACGGATCGAGCGTATACCCCGTCTTCTCATAGAAATACTCCGCCGTATCGAAGATCTCGCCGGCGATCTGCTCCACACTCATCGGTACCAGATCGGAATGCGTGACGGTATGGTTGCACACCATGTGTCCTTCCTCTTTCATGCGGACAGCATAATCCGAACACTTCTCCAGATACATCTTCGTGACAAAGAAGCTCGCTTTAACATTATGTTTTTGCAGGATATCGAGGATCGGTTCGGTCTTGTCCGACGGGTATCCGCAGTCAAATGTCAGGTAGATGACCTTATCTCCTTCCGGCACATGATCGTTGATATACGCGCCGTTAAAGTCCTTTATCTTAAAAAACTCATACGATCCGGATACGGAATGGTCCTTTTTTCTCTGGAAGCACCAGCTTTCTTTCATGGTATTATCCAGTGAGTCGTAATAAGAAGCATTCCCGGTGATCTTTTTCCGCAGTGCACGGATCTCCGAGAGCGGATCCGATGGATCGCCGGTGTCCGAAGGAACTGATGATGCTTCTGTTTCCGAAGGTTTTTCAGTAGTTTCAGTCATAGGCTCCGTCGTTTCCAAAGATGCCGTCACGCTTGTTTCCTCCGTAGAGGGTGTGACCGCAGAGCCGGATGTCATCACGCTTTCTTCATCCGAAGAAGTATTCTCTGTTGTATCGGTTGCTTTTCCCGAAAAAGATGTCTCCGTTTCCGACCTCATGGAAAACGGTTCCGTCGATGCCGTTTCTTCCTTCTCTTTCCTGCCGGCGCATCCCGCGGCAAAAGCACTGTTGATCATCATACCCAGCAGGATCCCCGCTGCGATTCTGTTTCTTTTCATACATCCGTATCTCCTATTTTCCGAATGACAGAACCACCTGTCATGCATACATTATAGCCGCCTTTGTACGAGGATTCGGTGACAAATTTATAACGAACCGTTCAATTTCCTGAAACAGGTTTCGGAAACGCCCGAAACTTGTGAAAAAAACGTGACAATCGTGCGAAAGATAATAAAAAAATGTATCAAAGGATTTTGTTTTCATGTATAATGGTACTATCTTTATTTCGGAGGTGTATTTATGACTTTTGAACAATTAATGGATTATGCCATAGAACAAGATTGTTCCGACGTGCATATTACTGTAGGTACCAATCTTGCTGTTAGAAGATACGGAGTTCTCCATATTCTCGACGAGCGTCCGACACCGGAAGAATCTCTCGCCATGATCTATACGATCCTGTCCAACGAAGAGATCCAGCGTGTTGAGGCCGGCGAAGATATCGACCTCGGTCTCATGATCGACAACGAGATCAGAATCAGAGCGAACGTATATCATCAGCGTAACAACCTCGCCTGCAGCATCCGCCTCCTGATGGCCAGAATCCCTGAGTTCGAAGAACTCGGCATTCCGGAAGTCGTTAAAGATATGGCTACAGCGAAGAACGGTATCATCCTTGTTACAGGTCCTACGGGTTCCGGTAAGACAACTACCATGGCTGCTATCGTTGACTACATCAATAAGAATGAGGCAAGACACGTTATCACGATCGAGGATCCGATCGAGTACATCTATCCTCATGACCGTGCTATGATCCACCAGCGTGAGCTCCACCGCGATACAGATTCTTTCGCAAACGCTCTCCACTCTTCCCTCCGTGAAGACCCGGATATCATCTTCGTTGGTGAGATGCGTGACTTCGAGACGATCGCTGCTGCTATCACCGCTGCTGAGACAGGTCACCTCGTTCTTTCCACGATGCACACCACCAGCGCCGGCCAGACGATCAACCGTATCATCGACGGTTCTCCTGCTGACAGACAGGCGATCATCCGCCAGCAGTTCGCAACAAACATCCGTGGTGTTGTTTCCCAGCAGCTGCTCCCGATCAAGGATGGCACAGGCCGTATCCTCGCTACAGAGGTAATGGTAGGAACCAACGCGATCAAGAACCTCATCCTCGAGGAAAAGGTTCAGATGATCCCGGGTGCGATCCAGTCTGGAAGATCTCTCGGTATGCACACTCTGAATGAAGACCTCATCCGTCTTTATAAGGAAGGTTTCATCAACTGGCAGACAGCTATGGATGCTACCTATGACCAGCAGGATCTTGAAAAAGCAATCGGTCTTAACAACCCGAACGCTTTCCCGAGCTACAACTGATCGATCAGAATCTAAAAACGTAAAGGAGCTGTCTCATAAGAGGCAGCTCCTTTTTTGCGTTAGTAAAAGCAGAAGATCCTCCATCCATCATCCGGCGGATACAGCACCCGGCGGGAGGATGCGAAGCCGGGGACTCAATTCCTCTTATCTTCCTTATCCTTCTCACGGAGAAGAAGGCCGAAAGTTCCAGGTCCGCAGTTTACGGCGATCGCCGGAGAAGCCTGACGGAAATATATCTCATCAAATGTCATCTTCTTATTGATCTGCTCGGCGATCCAGTCCATCTCCTTCTTACTGATACCTACATAGGTCACAAACAGAAGTCTCGTATCGATCGGCCGCTCACTTGCAAGACATTTGTTGATGTATTTCTTCCACGCCCGTTTTCTCGAGCCGAAGTAGAGCATGCCTAATCCCATCTTGCCTTTTTTCAGGACCAGCACCGGTCTTCCCATGAGGGAATTGACGAGGTTTGCCACTCCTTTTCCGACCTGTTTTGCACGGGCCAGGAATTCAAGATTATCCACGATAAAACTGGTATGCACTTTCTTCTTTAGTCTTTCGAGCCGTGCGAGGATCTCTTCGGGACTCTTTCCTTCTTCCGCCATACGGCAGGCCTCGATCGCGAGAAGTCCCTGACCGCTCGACAGGTGTCCCGTATTGAAAACGAAGACACTATCAAAAGATTTCGAGGCTTCCATCGCGACATAATATCCGCTGTGCTCGACTTTATTCGAGATAGAAATATGGATGATATTATTCGCTACGGACAGCTGTCTGGCGAAGAACTCCTCGATCTCCTTGACATCCGGGGCCATCGTATTGACCACATGCGTACTGTCTTCCATATACTGGAGAACACCTCTTGTATCGATCTCGTTTCCGTCCTTAAAGATGCCTTCCTGAGTACGTACTTTATGCGGCAGAACAGCGATATCGTACTTGTCGATCAGTTCTTGCGGAAGATCGGCGACACTTTCCGTCGTGATCACGACTCTCTTCCTCTTCTTATTTCCGTTCATCCAGGAGATCGATTCCTCAGCGATCTCGGAACGGTTGCCGGTGATATGGACAAGGTCTTTCGGAAGGAGACGGTAAAGCTCATTCTCCAGTTCCGATCCGCTTACGGGCTTGACCAGATATCCGTCGAAATTCTCCTTTTGATAAAGCGCACGGTTCTCTTCGTCGGCATTGGCCGTAAGGATCACGATGCCGGATTCACGGCTTCGGCCACCGGTCTGATCAAGGATCCTTCTTTTACACTCGATACCGTCCATTTCCGGCATCAGATGATCCATGAAGATCACGTCATAGTGGATGTTCAGCGTTTTACGGAGGGCATCGGCACCGCTCATCGCCGTGTCGATCCGGACCTTCGTGTCTCGGAGAAGCTTTTTTACAACCATGAGGTTGGCCTCGTTGTCATCGACCACGAGGATCCTTGCCTCCGGTGCCTCAAACTTCGGGATATACTCTTCTTTGTGGCTTCCGTGTTTGCTTTTATCGAAGTTATACTGTCCCATCTTCGACTGGTTCTCGAACGTCTGCGGAATCTCGATGATAAACGTGGAGCCCTTGGTATAGACGCTGTTTACGGTCACTTTTCCGCCCATGAGATCGACGAGCTGCTTTACGATCGAAAGACCTAAGCCCGTTCCCTCGATATGTTTATTGGAGTCCTCATCCACGCGTTTAAAAGCCGAAAACAAATACGGAATATCTTCCGGCTTGATGCCGACGCCTGTATCTGTGACGTTATAGATCATGTTGCAGGTTTTTTCATCGACCATCTCGCACTGGACCGACAGCGATACGGAGCCCTCTTTCGTGTATTTGATCGCGTTATTGAGGACATTGATGAGGATCTGCTTGATACGCACATCATCACCTATCAGTTCATTTGGAATATCCGGAGATACATCGACATGGAATTCCAGTTTCTTTTCCTTGGCGCGGATCCACATCATGCCGACGAGGTCCGAGAGCATCTCTCCGGTCTGATACGGCGCGGAAAGAAGCTGCATACGTCCCGACTGGATCTTACTCATATCGAGTATGTCATTGATAAGGTTAAGAAGGAGCTTGCCTGCCGACTTGATATTCGCGGCATCTTCCATGACCTCCTCGCTGACATCTTCACGGAGGATCATCTCATTTAATCCGATGATGGTATTGATCGGAGTTCTGATCTCATGGCTCATGTTCGAGAAGAAGCTGTTCTGTGCCTTATTGAGCATCTCGATCTCCTGATGCTGACGGTTCGCGGTAACGATTTCTTTCTGCAGGCAGTACTTCGTATAGAGCATGACGATACCCATGACCAGCTGGAACACCAGGAACACCGTAAAGTTTACGAAAGACTCTTGAGTAGTGATATGCTTCTTCGAATACGCTATGTAGACCAGAATACCCATGCCCGCATCCGCAACCGTAACCAGGCAGATATACTCCAGCGGCTTAAGATAAATGCATATCGGAACCATCAGGGAGACCGCCAGGAAGATCGTCGTATCAATATATGAATTGAAGTGTACATTAACAAAAGACAGCGCGATGCAAAGACCATACATCATGATGCCCAGGAACGGACTTGAGAAATGCATGACCTTATATCTGCTGTCAAAATCCTTCAGCGCGTAATTCACGAGGATCAGCCAGAAACAGCCTGTGAGCAGGAACGAAAGATAGAGGATCCTGTGCAGCGGCAGGCTGTTATCGAAGGCCGAAGGCTCGATCAGGGTCCAGCAGAAAAACGCAAAGACGAATGCCATGGTAAAGGCTACCATCGCACGAGTCGTCCTAACCATTCCTTTATAGATGGACTTTTCGACTTCCGCATCGTGTGTTGAGGGTCTGAAAATGTAGTCAATGATACCTTTCATTTCTCTACACCTCCTTCCTCATCATCCGGGATAAACTCGAGGATCTCCTCGTCATTTCCCTTTTTTTCCGGTGAATCGTCACCTGCGGAGAATTCCATGATTTCTTCTTCCGCTTCCGAAGAATCTTCCTTGATCTCTTCATTCCTCTCTTCTTTGGCAGAGTGGATCTCCTCGGCCAGGATCGAAGCCAGGCCCTTTGCCAGACGGCTGTACTCACCCATCATGGGGTAATGGTTCTCGGCGATAAATTCTTCCCGTTTTTCTTTCGCGGCCATTTCCAGTGCTTTTGCCGATTCGGAAAAAGCACCTGCGCCGATCATTTTCGATGTACTCTTCAGTGCGTGCACGAGGATCTCATAATTCTTCCAGTCAGAAGATTCATAATATCTTCCGATCAGGGGGATCTTCTCTTCGGATTCGATCGCAAACTGAACCAGGAGCGACTTATAGAAATCGAAGTCGTTCATGCAGTATTTCAGACCGCCGTCCGTATCGACCGCGTACGGTTTGAGCTGTTCACGAAGCGAGATCGGAGTTATCTTCGGAGAAGTATCTTTACGCATCTCTTCAAAGTCAGCCGGAGCCTCTTCTTTCTCATCGATCTCTTCATACGTGACCATGGATTTCGGGAGTACCTGGCGCAGGACACGTTCCAGTTCCTCGGTCTCGATCGGCTTACTGACAAATCCGTCGAAGCCCTCTGCGAGGAACATCTGCTTGGCAGAGCTCATGGCGTTTGCAGTAAGAGCTACGATCGGCACTTCTCCGTTCTTGCCGGATACATCCGCACGGATCTTCTTCATCGCTTCAACGCCATCCATACCACCCATCATGTGATCCATGAAAATAATGTCGAAAGTCTGCTCTCTGCAGATATCGATCGACTCCTGTCCCGAAAGGACCGTCGTCACTTCCATACCATAATTTCTGAAGATGCTCTTTCCGACGACAAGGTTCATCGGCTCGTCATCGACGACCAGTGCGCGTACGCCCCTGCAGAACATCTTAAACCCTGCGCTCTGCTTATCATGAATGCTTGTATTCAGAACCGAGACGACAGGGAAACAGTAGAAAGGTTTCTCCATGACTCTTGCGAGTGATCCGGCAGCAAGATGGAAGTCATCGTTTGCGACAACGACGACGATCATATCCTTCGCATATTCTTCGATCATATCGACATTGGATGCATACTCTTCTTCCGCGATGAAAAGATGCGTCATATGGATCGTGCTATGGAGGAGTTTTAAGTCTTCCGGATTACTTACACGGTGCATCTGGACACCCAGACCCTTTACGATATTCAGGACCATGGAATTATAGTAATCACGCACCTGCGGATCCGGATATTTCTCGAAGTGGAGGTAAGCACCCAGGATCAGCTGCTCCGGATTATTGACCGACATGCAGGATGTCGGATCGATGACCTTCTGCGGAAGGCTGACATGCACCGATGTTCCTTTTTCTTCTTTACTGCTGACGGTCATGAAACCGCCGAGAAGAGCGACGAATCCGGACACGATCGAAAGGCCCAGGCCGAGGCCGCCACCCATTCTGGCACGCCCGGAATCCGCCTGATAGAATCCGTCGAAGACTTTCTCGAGCTCATATTCCGACATACCGATACCGGTGTCCGTGACCTCGATACAGAGGTTTACGCCGTAGCTTTGCTTCTCGCATATGATACGGACATATACACCGCCGCTCTTCGTATATTTCAATCCGTTTCCGATCAGCGAGCGGAGGATCTTCTTCAGTTTGGAAACATCCGTATTCATGACCGCCGGGATCGCCGGATCGACATCGATGACCAGCTCCACTTCCTTCGGCTTGATCGAACGCAGTTCCGTCACAAGATCGTGAAGCACAGAGCTTAACATGTAGTCTTCATTGTTGCAGACGGCTTTCTTTCGGTCGAGCTCGGAATAGTCGAGGATGTCGCTGATCTGATCCGCGACTCTTCTTCCGGCTTCACGTACGGAGATAAGATCTCCGAGGATCTCTCTGTTCTGTGATTTGTCGATGCAGATGCTCGTCAGGCCGATAACGGCATTGACCGGAGTCCTGATCTCGTGGGAAACATTAGCCAGAAAGTCATTGAGCCTTTCCGTATCATCGGTCAGCTGCTCGATCTCATCCTGCGAATTGCTGATCACCTGCGTCCACTTATCGATGATGGACTTGGCAAACCAGCCGATCACGAAAATGAGGACCAGATGCAGCGCGATCCGCGTGATCATCAGGTTGTCGAACTTCTCTCCCTCATATGCCATCGCAGAAAGGTTATATGCCATGGTGGCATAGTATGTGATCTGGCATATCGTGATGATCCCTTTCATTCCCGTCATTGCGAAAAGCACTATCAGTACGGCCATTACGATGGCAAGATCAAAGGTGCTCGTCCTGTGGATACCATAGAAAAAAGCCGTACACATCATCAGGACCGCATAGATCCTGATACGGAATGTGGGAGTCGCATCCTGCCGGAAATGAACGACCCAGCAGATGATCACCGCGACTACGATCAAAGGAAGGATGAACAGTTCCCACTTCATCAGGACCGATTCACCGATGAGAAGGATCGTACAGACCGTAAACGTGATCAGCACCATCAGGTGCGACGAATGGAACAGTTCTTTTTGCTCAGTGGAGACATTTTTATTACTCATCGGCATCCTCCTTGCGCATGGATCCCGCCTCTTCTTTTATGATCGAGATCATAACATCGGCAAACTTCGGATCAAACTGGGTACCTTTTCCATCGGTAAGTTCTTCGATGATCCGCTCATCCGAGAGGCGCTTCCTGTAGCTCCGATCACTCGACATCGCGTCATAGGCATCGGCCACCGCGATGATCCTCGCCGCCTCCGGGATATCGAACCCGGAGATCCCGTCCGGATATCCCTTCCCGTCGAATCTCTCGTGATGGAAACGCGCCGCGATGGTGAGCTCCGGATCTTCCTTAATATTTTCGAGGATCTGCGCGCCCATACCGGGGTGCTTCTTGATCACTGCAAATTCCTCATCGGTCAGTTTCGTTTCTTTATTGATGATCGAATTCGGGACACCGATCTTTCCGACATCGTGAAGAAGTCCCATCATATAGACCTCTTCCTGACGGAGCTCGGTATATCCGACTTTCTGGGCTATTTTTCTCGCATAGTCCGCTACTCTTCCCGAGTGGCCTCTCGTGTAGATGTCTTTCGTATCGATCGCCGTTGCGAGCGACTCGACAACGTGTACGAGAAGCTGCCGGTTCTCCTGCGTCTTTCTCTGCACTTCATAGCTCAGCTGATTCTCAAGCGTTACCAGCTCGATCATGTGCTGCACACGGAGAAGCAGTATCTCCGGCACGAACGGTTTTCTCAGGAAATCCATCGCACCGAGCGCCAGACCCTTACTCTCCGCACCGGAGCTCTCATCCGCAGTCAGGAACATCACCGGAATCTTCGATGCAGAGGTGCTGATCATACGGAGTCTTCGAAGCGTCTCAAAGCCGTCCATCTCCGGCATCTTCACATCCAGAAGGATAAGATCCGGCATTTTTTCGGCTTCCTCGATAAATGACAGGAGTGCTTTTCCGGACTTAAGCGCCGTCACGCGGATACCGCCGGAACTTAGGATCTTTCCTGCCACCTGCAGATTCATCGCGTCATCATCCACGATAATGACATGACGGTCTCTTCTCTTATTGATCTTCTTCTCATATTCGTTCCCGAGGAATTCCTCCTCGTAGCTTACATTCAGAGCGCCGCCCATCCGCTCTTTCCATGAATCGATGATATGCATGATGACTTTTCTCGTGGAGTCCTCACGGATATCCGTCAGGAAGACGAAATACTGGTTCTTCCGGTTACGCATCAGGATGTCGGATTTGCGGAGCGACTGGCGGATGTGATTGCCGAATTCATCCAGAAGACGGATACACTCTTCGTTCTCCGTTCCTTCCGCCGGCGTCAGCGTGAAAAGCACTTTGCACGCGCATATCCGGTTTCTCACGATATAGCGCATGATATATCTGTATACCGGTGAAAAAGAACCCTTATCGAGCTGCAGTGCCACGTCCGGGATCGAGCGCTCTCCCAGGATCTCGGAGATCGCGTGGATATCCGGAAGCGCATCCTCATCTTCATCGTCAAAAGAATCGGCACAGTAGAGGCTGTAGCCGTGCTTGCCGTTTTTCTTGACGGAATACAGCGACTTATCCGCCAGCATGATCAGGGCATTATAGTCATTTCCATGACGCGGGACATAAATCGCACCGATCGAGGCACCGAGCGGGATATCCATATCTTCGCCCATCAGATCCTTCGCCATCGCGAGCACGCCGGCATTCAGTTTTTCGGAGATCTCCGCGACCGCCTGGTCCGTGATCACGTCCTTGGCAAATGCCACGAACTCATCGCCGCCTAATCTTCCGCAGGTGCTTCCCTCCGGGACCGCGCTTCTTATGATCTGCGCAAATCCGTAGAGCACCTTATCTCCCATATCATGGCCGTAGATATCGTTGACGAGTTTAAAAGAGTCCAGGTCTATCATCATCAGGCAGCCGGTCGTATTGGTGCACACGCGGGTCAGTGCCGCTTCACTGGCGCCCTTATTCAGAAGCCCCGTCAGCTTATCGATCGAAGCCTCGCTCTTCAGGCTCTTTACTTCGGAGCGGCTCGACATGACATTGTCGATCCGTCGCATAAGAACATCCGGATTAAAGGGTTTTCGAACGAAGTCCGAAACACCCATCTCAAATCCTCTGGTCTCAGTATTCGTATCTTCATCCGCCGTCAGGAAGATGACCGGAGTAGTCTCTGCATTGACCGATTTTTCATATTCGCGGAGAAGCTTCAGTGTCTCAAATCCGTCGATCCCCGGCATCTTAATATCCAGCAGGATCAGATCCGGAAATCCCTTCTCCGGAATATAGTCCATCATCGCCTGACCGGACTTCAGCGCTGTTACGCGCATATTATTCCTGCTCAGGATATGTCCTGCCATCTTCAGGTTCGCGGTATCATCATCCACGACCATAACCCACTTTGCCATAAGAACCCCCTCTTAGTCCTCGTTATTCTCTTCCGGGAGGAATTCGAAGATCTCCTCCTCGTCGCTTGTATCCTGTACATCCAGATTCTCTTCGATCACCCGGACGATCTTCCTGTACATCTCCATCGCTTTGCCGTGGCCGTCCGCGATCGCCAGTTCATCTCCGCGTCCCGCAGCCGCTTCCAGATCCGCCGCCAGCTCGAAGAGCTTATTGGCGCCGATCGTCTTCGAAGTGCTTTTCAGTGAGTGGATATAGATCTCATAGTTCTTCCAGTCATGGGATGCATAACAGGACTCAAGATTCGGAAGTTTATTTTTCTGCTCCGAGCAGTACTCGGAAAGGATCGACTTATACATCTCCGGATCGTTCTGGCAGAAGTGCATGCCGGATGAAGTATCTATGCCTGCCTTTGCAAGCGCGCCGAAAAGCACTGTCTCGTCTTCCTTTATCTCCTTCTGTTCTCCCTCTGCCGGTCCTTCTTCGATGTGGACTTTTTCCTTCGGGAGATACTTAAGCATCATCTTCTCGAGTTCATGGGCATCGATCGGCTTGGTCAGATAATCATCGAATCCCGAAGAGATATATCTTTCTCTCGCGCCTTGGATGACATCCGCAGTAAGACAGATGATCGGCGTTCTGGCATTGAGTTTATTATCCAGGCCGCGGATCTCATTCATCGCTTCGCTTCCGTCCATGCCGGGCATTCTCTGATCCATCAGGATCATGTCATATTTATTATCGTCAGACAGGTGGATCGCCTCTGTTCCGCTGGTCGCCGTATGAATACGCACGCCGGTCCTCTTCAGGAGATTGGCGGCGACTGCGATATTCATCTTCGTATCATCGACGATCAGGATCAGGGCCTCCGGCGCATGGAAGGATTCCTTATAAACTTCATCACTTTCATCTCCTGCATTGGTCACTTCAAACTTACCGATCGGCTCGTCTTTTTCGACCTTCTGCCACAGCTCGAACCAGAATACGGAACCTTCGCCGTATTTACTCTTCACCTCAAGTTTGCTGTCCATCAGATCAAGGAGCTTCGTGCAGACCGACATACCGAGTCCGGTGCCCTCGATGTTTCTGTTCCTCTCGACATCCAGTCGCTCAAACGACTCGAAAAGCCGCTTCATGTCTTCTTCTCTGATACCGATACCTGTATCTTTTACCTCGACATAAAGGAGTACCGACGGTTCCGGATCATCCTTTTTCTCCTTCACCTTTGCCGTCAGCGTGACGGTTCCTTTTTCCGTATACTTCACAGCATTTGTCAGCAGGTTCATGATGACTTCATTGATCCTGGTATTATCGCCGTAGAGTTCCGCCGGGATCGCAGGATCGATATCGAGCTGCAGCTCCAGATCCTTCGAGCGGGCTCTTTCCGAGATCGAGTTCATCACATAGGAAAGCTGTGATTTTACATTATACGGTGCGCAGACCAGCTCCATCTTTCCGCTCTCGATCTTGCTGAAATCGAGGATGCTGTTGACCAGCCCGAGAAGGTTCTGTCCGGACTGGCGGATATTCTTGGAGTAGCCCATGATCTCCCTGTTATCCGTCTCACGGATGATCATCTCATTCATGCCGAGGATCGCGTTGATCGGGGTGCGGATCTCATGGGACATATCCGCGAGGAAACGGCTCTTTGCTTTACTGGCCTCATCCGCCGCCTGCTTCTCGAGCCTTAGTACCTTCTCGGCATATTCCTGCTGCTGCTTGCTGTACTTATCCTGCACATAGGCAAGAATAACGGCAAAAGTTCCGCCGATGAGCGCCGCTACACCGGCCGCGATCAGGAAGCTCTTCACAAGGCCCCCGAGGCCCTTCATCATCTCGGCCTTACTCGTCGCGATACCTACATGCCATCCACTGTTCTCCATCCGGGAGACGACGATCCCTCGAGTGACTCCGTCATAGTCCTCGACATAGACAGTTTCATCCGATCCGGACCGCATATTGGCAACGACGTCGGTGTAAGGTGCTTTTTCCACATCAAGGATACCGATCGGCTCATCGGAAAAAGCATAGGCTTCATTCGGATGAACGATCACATGCATCTCCTGATCGACCAGGAAAGCGTAACTGTTCTCCGCAACATCTGCTTCATGGATGATATCGACGAGCACATTCACAAAAATATCCGCAGCAATGATGCCCTTCAGTTCACCATCTGCGCGGACAGCCTTAGAGATCGTGATGATCGGTTTTTTCGTATCGGAATCCAAATACGGCAGGGAGTAATAGATCTCATTCGTTTTTGCCGCCACCGTATACCAGTCACGTTCATGCGAGAAATCCACTGTTCCGTCAGCCACGAAGTCTGACGCACACGCCATCGTGTTATCCGGGAAAGTAAAATAAATATCGTAGATGTAGCCGTTATAGTTCAGGCTGTCATAGACGGATTTTAAATAGCTGTGAAAGAATGCACCGTCCTGGTCGAAGAAACGGCTGTACTCGATATTCGCCGCCAGCGTATCGACGATCGTCGCGTTGGCATTCAGCCAGGTCGTCAGTTCCTGCGCATACTTGGCCGCCTCGACACGGTATTTTTCTTCCGCCTCGTTAAAAACACTCTGCTTCGCTCTTCTATAGCTGATTATCGAAAGAAGACCTGTACTGACCAGCACCACCAGTACGATCATTATCGTCATCTTTACACGGAATCTTCTCATACCCCAAATACCGGTGTTTCCCCTCTTTAAACACCGCACCGCCTTTACTTCACATACCCTCATTTCTGCCCTTAAGACACACGGGCAGATTTTGATATATAAATTGTATCATAAAGGAGTTTTCCCCTTCTATCACGAGAAGGCATGAAATCTGCCGTTTTTCGGAACTTTTTGCCTTATTCAAGTTACAAAAAATTCACATTTTAGAAACCCCGTCAGAGAGCAATCGCATTCCCGTTTCTGTTAAGATGGAAAGTGTAAATTTGTAATTATTTTTGACATTACGATATGACAAAATTTTGGAAGAAAGAGGGTGGACATTCATGAGATCAAATTCGATCCTACGACGTTTTATAGCCATTCTGGTCACTGCAGGATTGTGCATGGCTTATCTCCCTGTTGTAAGAAGCAGAGTTAATGCCGATCCCGACCCGGGGCAGTCAGAGGGAAAAGTGTATTACGTCTATTTTGATGACACAAATTTTCAACTCTGTGAAAGCAAAGATGCAGCTAACGGAATGTATTTGGGAATATTCTTAGATAATATGCAGGGCTATGTACCTGATTCCGTTCCAGAAGATGGTGAAGCTTTCATCGTTAACAATTCCAGCGTAGATGCCAGAACTTTCGCAGACTTCCCGGCTAAGGACTGTCTGCTTCTCGGCACATCAGCAATCGCCACTGCTAATTATGTCATCTACTCATCTATGCAAGACAATGCATATGTCGTCGGAGGAGATGTCAGTCTCGATGCGTTTGTTGATTATCTGAACCAAGAAAACGAGGATAAAGTCACTAACGAAGACATTATCAAAGGTTCCTACCATTATGAAATTACCGGAACCTACAGAGTATCCGGGCCGTGGGGTGTTCCTGAAATCCGTGTTGAGCAAGACGGAGAATTGATCATTTCCCGCGAAGGAGATAGCGACTTTACCACGCTCGATGTTATATCTCTCACGGTAGACGGTAAACTGACCATTACAGGAAACGACAATGGAAACTCAAACGGTATTTCTATTGCCAATGACGGTAACCTCGACTTCGGAGAGAATGCTACCTTCGATATTGCCGACGGAAGTTTTCTGCAAATCGGCAATAATGTCAGCGGAAGTGCCGGTCTTGGAGAAGGACGATATTTTTATAATTCAACCAACAGAGAATGGGTATCGGACGGACAGCAGCGTACAGAGGGTATCTATATCGATAACAATTCGGAAATGTTTGCAACTCTCACCTGTTCCGCCGGGAACATCGTTTTGGATAAAGACATGTTCATCTCGAAGGCTCTCTATGAGAATGAAACTTCCATCACTTTCACCTACACGCTTGCTGAAGGAGTCGGAGATTATGTGATCGACGTAGAAGATGCTCATGGTGGAATTCTTCCGAACGCTGTTGATACCGATGCCAAAACGATCACCATCGCAATAGACGGTGAGCATGACTGGGAACCCTGGTACGAGATCAGTATCCACGCGCCGCACCATGGTCCGCAGCACGACAATGATGGTATTTATATCGATAACCATGCCGGTTTTCTTTCCTCTGTAAGTTATTCCGTAGGAGATGCTGATCCGGTAGAAGTAACTTTCGATCAAGATGAAGCATTTATCGCTCCGGAAAATTATAGCGCAGGCGATATCATCAAAATCACCTACACCCTTTCCGACATAGTTCACGAGGGCGATTTGTACGAGGTCATCGCAGTAGATCCTTACGGCGGTACAAGCAACGTCAATTATACAACCCAAACGATCACCATCACCAAGGGCAATACGAACTGGGAAAGGTGGTATGATATCAGCGTTCGCTGGCCGGAAATTCAGCCGGGCAATCAGGGAATGGAGTTCGAGTTCGATCACAACTACGTTACTATCGATTACGCACTCAACGGTGTAAACCCGCGAGCCTTCACCGGTGAAGGTCCATATATCATCCCAATGGATGATCTGGATACAGCAACCAGTGTAGCGATCCACATCACAGTGGAAGAAGGTCACGAAATCGACAGAATCAGAGTGAATTGGGATAACGACGGCGACGGATATCCCGAAATGGATCTGGAGCAGATATACGGCTCCGGAACTACCGAATTTGAAATCGCCAACCCACAAGACGAGATCGGATGGGGCAAGAGAGTAATTGTTTCCATCGAAACCCGTCAGAGTCAGCCGGTCGATCCGCTGAAAGACAAATTCGAGATCGATGTATACAAGACCGGCGTCGGCAACGTAACGATCGATCCGGAAAATGTTGTCATCTTTGACGGAAATCAAGATGACCATAAGGAATACATCATCGAACTTAACGACTGGGACAAATTCTGCATCCGGTTCGAGCCTTTGACAAACGAGGGCTATTCCATCAAGAGCGTTAAAGTCGATGGTACAGAAGTTCAGTTGAGCAATAACACGTACACCTTGACAGAAGCTCCTGAAAAGGATGCACACATCCGCATCGATGTCGAGTTCTTTATCTCCGATGAAGATCGGGTAAAGGATATTGCAGAACACGGATATGCATATACAATTTCGGGTACGACCAGTCCGGCGGATGTACCTGAAATGCTCTACAACTTCTTTGTTGACGAATCCTGGTGCTGGTATTTCCAGTCGGGCGAGAATATCCACGAAGGGAAATATCCGGGGCTTTTCACCGACAAGGCAGATTACATGCGGAATGCCGTGTCACGCCCGACAGAAATAAAAGCTGCAGATGACGCTGTCGGTCTTCCGTATGTAGAGATTACGCTTACCGTTGCAGGTGTCAGCGAAAACATCAAGGTCTATATCCTGAGCCACCCCGGATTCATCGTAGTAACTCCAAGCAAGGCAGATCCTTCTGTCAATGAGTACACGATCGTTGATACATCCGAATGGCAAAATGGCCGCGGTATGGATATCACGCTCAAGTTCGATCACGACGTCGGAGGACCTCCGGTCTTCGGAAACGGCGTTGACGTAAACGGACAGATCCTTTCGGACAGCGGTGACATTTTCAGCTGCCACGTCAATCAGATGCATAGTGGTGAATCTTCCGAGAAGTTTGATAACGATCAGGAATATCCGCTTAACTATGTCAATGTACGACTTATCATCGTTACCATTCTCGATGACAGCACCGCAGCAGCAAGGATCCGGGGCGATCAGAGCTGTGCAGGTTGGGATTTTGAAAATCTGAATACCTACACCGCCGGAACCACCCTGACCGATACGATGCATGCATATATCTATATCGGATGCGAAACAGTCTTCATCTCCAGCGTCATTTACGACAATGCGCAGACAGATGCTGACTCCCCTAGAGTTATTGATGTCCGGGCCGACAGATCTACCGGACTTGTCGGAGATAATCTCGTGGAGATCATCCCATCCGCGAGCGGAGACTTCACAGTCGCATTTAAATCAAGCTTCGATATTATCCCGCTGGCTCTGACCTATTCGGATGGCGCTACCAGATACCTCTATCTGCATCGTGTAGGACTCCGTGTAGAAGAAAGAGGCATTCAGAACGAAACCGGCGGCGATGGAAGAGCGATCTACGGCACATACTATTATCCGACAGGAAGCACTATGCCGACATCTGCCGACAATGTAGATCTGTTCGTCTCGATCACATTGAAGAACGGCGATGTGGAAACAAGACTGATCAGTGAACCGAACCCTGAATATACAGACACCGGTGACGGACCGAACGAGACTATCTGGAACCGCTGGTGTACGAGATTCGAACTGTGGTCCGGAACGCAGGCAGATTATGACAGGATCCAGAAAGTGGAAGTAATCGTATTTAAGCCATCCACAGATGATGTATTCGGCGGCGTAGTCGTCGGCTCCGGACGCGGTGTCATCTGGGAAGCCGAACACTGACAGGAGGTGACGAGCAATGAAATTTGTTAGAAGACTATCATCAATCATCCTTACAGTTTCCCTCGTCTTCGCACTGGGAAGCAGTGTACTGGCTGCAGGAAACGGAACAGTAAACCTGCTTAGAGCTTCGGCATCCAGCGATTCTGTTCATGTAATCGGCGAGACCGAAAATGTAAAAGCCGCCGTTACCGTTCAGATCCTTGACGAGAATAAGACCATTATCGGAATGGGAAACCTGCCGGTAACCAACAACAGTTTCTCCGGAGATATCCCTCTGGACAGCAAGCATCCGGTAGGCGTCGGATCTTCGCTTACAGTCCGAGCCGCTGACTACGACGGCGGAACATGGGATAAAATGACCGGTGTAACTGTCGAAGTCGCCACACTGGGAGGCTTCCGTATCCGTCTGGACAGCTCGATCGGTGTGGACTACTACGTAGCTCTTTCCGAAGATCTTCAGGAAGAGGAAACCAAGATCACCTTCACCTATGACAGCCTGGTCAGCACATCCTGTACCCAGGAAGTCACATTCGATGCAGAAAACACACGCCGTGAAAACAATCAAACCTACTTCATCTTCACCTGTCGGGTCAATGCTCCGGAGATGAATCTTCCGATCAAAGCAGTTCTGACAAACGAAAGACGGTATTACGAAGTTGAATTTAAAGAGTTTAGAGTTAGAGATTATGCGAATGTCCTGATCAACGATAATCCGAATGATCAGACATCCAATTTGGCAAAAGCTCTTCTCAATTACGGCTACTATGCTCAGGTGAAGTTCGCGCCTCAGTTCGAGCGCTTCGAAGAAGACAGACTTCCTCTGTCCACTCCCAATGGAGCTCCCAGAGGTGTAGCAGTTCCTTCCGGCGTGACATACGAAGGATCCACCGTCGTATTCCTTTCCGGCACCAGGATCAGACACTATTTCACTGTGACCGGAGATGAAGCGGAATTCTATGTCAACGGAGTGAAGTGCGAACCGAAACAATCCGGAAGCGAGATCTATATCACCACGGACATTGTCGAGATTCTTAGTTCAAACGAACCGATTCATGTTAATATTATTTGTGATGGTAAAGATGAGAATTTCGAGTATTCGGTAGAGGATTATGTCTATGCGGTTCTTCAGAGCCCAAGAACTTCCGAGCCGATGAAAGATCTCGTGAAAGCATATTACGACTATTATCAGGCTGCTATCGCTTATCGGGCAAGCAATCCGTAATGGTACCGGAGGAACGAAAATGAAAAAGGAAGATATCTACGAAAAACTTATCATGCAGACGATCGTCTTTGAATCAGAGGATGTTATCACAGCTTCGGATCCTGAAGATACGTATAACGGCGAAAAACCGTAACACAGTCTTTTACATCTGATAATTGAACAGATCATCATTTCGGGAGCTGCCTTAAGACTATAAGGCAGCTCCTGTTTTTACAGGGTAAGATCCGTGTTATAATTCATACAGGATGACAAAATGAACAGGAGGGATGACCGTGAAAAGATTTGAGATCAATGCCGTATTAGAAGAAGCTACAAGACAGACTCTTCTCTGCCGGATGTTTCTGAAAGCGGATCCGAACTGTTACAGCTGTTTCCCGCTCAAGTCGAGCGAGGAGCTTTTCCTCTACATGGACGAGCAGGATTTCCGTCTCGACGGATATGTCGTCCGCCGCATGAAGGATATCGTGGAGATCAATTCCAAAGTCGATCTTACCAATGACATTCTCGAGAGCGAGGGAGTCACATCGCAGATCAAAAAGATCGACATCGACCTCTCTTCCTGGGAAGGCGTGCTCTCCTACCTATCACACAACCGTCTGAATGCAATCTATGAATCGGAAGATAGAAACAGCGGAAATATCGACTATGTGATCGGACGGATCGAAAAGAAAGATGACCGCTACATCTATGTCCGCGGCTTTGACACCGACGGAAAATGGGAAGAGAAACCGACGCGCATCGCGTTTTCGGAACTGGTATCTATCTCCTTCGGCACCAGATATGTAGAGGTCTTCAGCAAGTATCTCCCACCCTGTCCGGTCGAGCGTGATATCTCTCTTCTGCCGAAATCATAACCATCACTAACCACACACGGAGGACAAAAACATGCATTATTCTTATCGTACCAGCGGCACCTGTGCCTCTAAGATCGACTTCGAGATCAATGACGGAGTCATCACCGACGTCGTATTCACCAACGGCTGCAACGGCAATCTGAAAGCGATCGGCAAGCTCGTTGACGGCTGGACCGCAGATGACATCGCGGAAAAGCTTATGGGAAATACCTGTGGCTTTAAGTCCACCTCCTGCGCGGACCAGCTGGCCAAAGCAGTACTGGAAGCAAAAGCCGCCGAGAAGTGATTTTTTAAGATCAGACTTTCACCTCAAACAGCAGCCGTACGGGGACTTTTTTGTACCACGGCTGTTTTTTTCGCGTATTCGCAAGTCCCTGTTTTCCGGAGGAAATGAGCGCATCGAGTTCAGTTTCCGTAATACCTTCTTCACTGAATGTTGCTTTCAGCGCCAGCATGCGCGCCTTCGTCGCAGGTCTTCCCTTCCACTTTTTTCCGATCCACCGGAAATACCGGTAGTAGGCCCTCGCACTCGCGTTGATGTCTTTCTGGTGGAAAGCCCGGTTCCAGATAAAGGAATAGACGAAACGGATCAGGAAAAGCAGCAAAATGACTATCGAGACCGGAAGAAGTGCTTTTCCCAGAGTTTTCAGCCACTTCGGCATACTCTTCTTTCCTGAGGCAGCTGCCGGAGAGGATGGATCCAGAGTGCCTCCGCCATTTCCATCCGGAGATACGGGGGACGATCCTGAATTACCGGAACCTGTTTCTCCTGAAGAAGCAGTTCCGCTCTGTCCCGGATCCACGGGGTTTCCGGAAGGATCCGTAGGCTGAAGGAGCCCGGAGTTCGGATCTACTGCCGAAGGATCGGAATGGTCGGACGGATCATCCGGGTCCGAAGGTGTAAAAATCGACGGAATATCATATTTTGCTATCAGCGCATTCACATCGAAGCGGGATGAAGCGCGGGCATTTCCGGGAGTCGGATCACCCATGACCCATCCGAACTCCGGAAGGAATACTTCGAACCATGCATGTGCATCTGTTGATGCAACATCACACTCTTTTCCGTCCACGGCGGTGTTTACCATATATCCGGAACAGTATCTCGCCGGAACGCCGAGCATACGGAGAAGCACTACTGCTGTAGATGCATAGTGCACACAAAATCCTGTTTTGCTCTCCGTTAGGAACCAGCTGACAAAGTCTTTGTCGGACGGCGGATAAGACGTATGTTCATCATAAGGATGAAGCGCACTGACATAGTCCGTCACGGCAAGAACTTTATCAAGCGCAGTCATTTCCGTCCTTCCTTCGTACACAGACATAAACCACTCCGGGAGCACGCCGCTTCCGAGGATCGCATCTACTGTTTCCTTCGGGACTTCCAAAGAAGCCGTTTTCACATAATCGATATACTCTTGCGACCAGCAGTCACTCTCTCTTTTGACCGGAAGCTCGGAGAGTGCATAGTTCAGCTCATCTCCGCTGCTTTCCTCCAGAAGGCCCCGGACATTATAATCCGTCGTTTTAGGAATCCCTGCCGAAGCGGCTACCATATATCCGTCCGTATAAAGCGGACTATAAGTGAACTCCGGAGCATAATTGAATTTCAGATTCAGCACATACGGCGCGCCCTCCACCGGAATGGAGTATCCTTCTTTGTAGATCTCTCCGATATCCGGTTCATCTCCTGATATCCTCCATTCATGGCCGTTATATGTGTCCATCGAAGTCGTCCGCAGATAGAGATACCTGCTACCGGAAATACCGCGCATACTCGGATTGACGGTACGCTTCATCTTCATCACGACGAAGTACGGAGGATCGAAATTTCCTACCGCATTCAGGTCCTCATGGGTCGTTGCCGCTGTAACGACAGAACCGCCGATATCCTCCAGCACGGTACCTCCCAGATAGGAATCCTCCACATCATCCAGAAGCTTCTGCACATTGGCAGGAAGCGAGTTATGTAGAGTATCATTGCCCAGAAAGTTCTTTATCGAGTTCATCTGCCGGACGGCAAGGGTATTCTTATCATAGGTCTTCTGCGGGAACCACATTCCGACTATAACTGAAAGAAGAATCGCCGGCATTGCTAAGATAAGAAGCCTTCGGTCGCTTTTGATCCGTTCTCCTTTTCGAAGCGTCTGGAAAAAGCACAGTAAAAGGACACCTGACAGCGCCAGTTCACACCAGATCTGCTTCGGGAACATATAGTTCAGTGCCACGGAGAAGAATAAAAACGGGATGTAGAAAGGTATGCAGAGCAGGATACTCTTTCTTCTGGTGATCACAAATGTCGTAAAGAGTACCGGAAGGAGATTTACAACCAGAAGAAATCTCGTCAGGACTGTCCTTGCATCCACCGCCTGTTCGTAGTCAAAAGGCAGATCACGGAAGGTAAACTTCTTTAGCATAAACATCAGGGAATCCATCCCCTCTCTTATCCCTGCGATCCCGAAAACGACGGCACTTACAGGGATAAGGAACGATACGGTAAGAAGCAGTACGGATATCCATTTTCTCTTCTCGGTGAGGATGTGAAAACTTGTCGAAAGGAAAGCCATCGCAATGATTCCGGGAATAAAGATCCGCAGATCTACAGAGAGCGTATAGGTGCTTGTCAGCATGAGCGAAAAGCCCACACAGAGAAGTGATGTCAAAAGCGTGGAGACTATGAAATTGACCGGTCCTGCGGACGTTACAGGAGGTTTAACACGGACTGTTTTAATTCTCATCGGCGGCCTCCTTCGGTATCTTCATACTGAGGATCCTGATCACTGCCTTTTCCAGATCACGCTTTGACTGGATATCGAAAGAGATCTCTCTTTTCCTTGGAGGAAGCACACGGATCTTATGCGGGATATCTTTTTTCAGAAAATACTCTGAGGTAAACACCAGTTCACCCATTTTACGGTCAAAGATATCTCTATCCTTTTCAAGCTCCAGAAAGACACGGGCATGGCCGAAACTTTCCTCCTGCGGCTCTTTGACCAGAAGATCATCTCTCTTCGCCGATGCCTTCCAGTGGATATTTTTAATAAGGTCGCCGGAAATATACTCGCGGACGTCATAGATCTCCGAATACGGGGATGTGCTCTTTTTCAGCGTTCGCGCCTTAAAGCCATTCAGATCCGGCATGGCATCCGGTATCTGCGGGACCGGATGAATGATCACTTCACAGGAACATCTCGGTTTCTGTCTGGTCCAGAAAAGGCCGAACAGATCATAGATCTTTATCCTCGTTACCTCCACTTCAAAAGCACCGCAGTGGTCCGAATAGACAGGAATGCTGACGTTCGTATTTCCGTGGATATACATCTTTCTCCTGATCCTCTCTCCGGTCATTTTTTCAGTGAATAAATAGTCGACCCGAAGAAAAGAGATCATATTTGCAAATGTCTCGGGAATAGTAAGATCGACCGAAACCTCATCACCGATTTTTACATTTCTCGGTGCGATCAGGCGGACCTTTCTTTTCCGCACGGATAGAAGGCACATGATCAGCGAGAGCGGCGGGATACAAAGGAGCAGGACAAGACAGTACCAGGCCATCCACATCTGGTAGAAAAGAAAGAATGTGAATGTTCCGGCCAGTGCCAGGATATAGATACACCAGTTCTTGATCATATGCCCCGCCAGACCTCGTTACACCTTCGGTGCAGGCACAGATTTCAGTATCTCCTTCGTCACATCGGATGTGCGTCTTTCATTGACTTCCGCTTCTGCCGTCAGCATCAGGCGATGTCCCATGACCGGTGTAAAGACGGCCTGGACATCATTCGGAATAACATAGTTTCTGTGAAATACATATGCATAGGCTTTTGCCATTGCGGTCAGCGCCAGTGTCGCTCGTGGACTTGCGCCACGCTCGAGATCCGGATGGGAACGGGTCTTCCCTACCAGCGCGATGATATAATCCAGCATCGCTTCTCCGACAAAAACACGGGAAACCTCCTCCTGCATCGCCAGCAGTTCTCCGGCACTGCAGATGCAGCGCACTGCGTGGAGCGGATTATTTCCGTCTTTTCTATCTTCCAGCATAGCTTTTTCATCCTGAGGTGAAGGATAGCCCATAGACACGCGGATCGCAAATCTATCCATCTGGGAGTCCGGCAGAAGCGATGTTCCGGATGCGCCGGAAGGGTTCTGCGTCGCAAAGACCGTAAATGGTTTCGGAAGTGTATAGGTATTTCCGTCCACCGTCACCTGTCCTTCTTCCATCGCTTCCAGAAGCGCGGACTGTGTCCGGCTCGAGGCACGGTTCAGCTCATCGGCGAGAAAAAGGTTATGGAAGACCGACCCCGGCTGATACTTCATGCTCTGAGTGTTTTTGTCATAGACGGAAAAGCCGGTGATATCCGAAGGCAGAACATCCGGGGTGAACTGCACACGTCCGTAGTCCAGTCCCATGGCCCGGGAAAAGGCCAGCGCCATCGTCGTTTTACCGACACCGGGCACATCCTCGATCAGGACATGTCCTCCGGAAAGGATCCCGGCCAGCGCCTGAAGGATCACGATATCCTTGCCGCAGATGACCGTTCTGATCTCTGCAATGATCGCATTCGTTTTCTCACTCATCAGTTGTTATCCTCTCATTGAAAAATAGGGTTTACCGTTCTCCAGCTGCACATTCTTATACTCCGCCAGTTCGCTGATCGTGACCAGCGTATAGCCGGAATCAATAAGGGCGGGAACGATCGTCTCGACTGCTGTCGCGGTCGTATCATAAAGGTCATGCATCAGGATGATGTCACCGTCTCTGACATTATTCAGCACTTCATCGATAACATGCTGGCTGTCTCTGTACTTCCAGTCATTTGTATCGATCGACCACAGGATCATCGGAAGTCCGACATTCTCGGAAACCGTTGTGTTATAGGAACCGCCGACCGGCCGCATGACCTTCGGATAGGTCCCGGTCAGGGCATAGATCGCATCACAGGTATCCCAGATCTGTTTATGGACGGCATCTCCGGAGATCCTAGTCAGCGTCGTATGGTTCCAGGTATGGTTTCCGACCTCACAGCCCATATTCGTCGCACGGATGATACAGTCTTTGTAGCGGTTAACACGGTCACCGGTAACGAAGAATGTCGCATGTGCGCCATACGGCTCGAGCGTGTCAAGGATGCGCATCGTGACATCGGTATACGGACCATCGTCAAAGGTAAGTGCCACGACCTTCTTCGGCACTTCTTTTTCTATATGCGTATCGAGGCCGTATTCACTCATTTTCGCATCAAAGGCCGGATCATTCGCGATCGAGATAAGCACACGTTCGCGGGTAATACCATGCGAAAGCGCGATCTTATAGGAAGTGATCTTTTCCTGCTCCGGTTCATGTCCATAGAACACTTCAAACACGGCATTCAGAAAATCATCATCCGAAGCAAGGATCTCTCTGCTTTCCGGCGTGGACAATACGTCCCAGATCACGCTTCGTATGCTGGATGGATCCTCGGAAAGACGCCACACAAAATTATTCAATTCCTCCCCCGCGGGTGCTTTTCCCGAAAGACGGGAATAAAGATGGTTCAGGAAAGAGGTCATCTCGTAGTTCGTATCTCTCGGCTGGGTAAGGTTTATCTCTCCCGGGACGATGCCGAGATCTGTACATCGCGTACTAAATGCCGGATCAGATGCGATCATCCGCGCAACATAATCGACCGACACCCCATTTCCCATCACTTCATGGTATTTACCCATCTCTTCCGCTGTTGCATCACGCCCGAGCATCAGATGACACAGAGAAGTGATCGTCTGGTCATCGGAAACGCCTCTGGAAGAATAATCAGAAGAGACGATGATCTGCTGAAGTGTCGGAGCGACCTGTTTCCCTTCTCGGAAATACTGCGTCCATACATTTAATTCTTTTGCGGAAGGAGATCTTCCGTACATCTCCGTGAAAAGCTCTCCGATAAAAACAGCAAGTTCCGGATTCAGGTCTCTCGGTTCCAGATCGTCCACCGTTCCGGGGGTGATCTTATACTGTGCACAGACAGATGCGAATTCCGGAGACTTCGAAACATCACTGATAAAGCGGCGGAGGCTGACGCCGTTATCCAGGTAGGAAATGTACCGTTCCTTCTCTGCTTCGGCAAGTTCTTTTCCGGTCATCACCTTCGTGAGAAGAGTGAGCTTCTGTTCCGGGGAATAGTTCTTCTCCGAAAACTCTTCACTCTCGCTCAGCATCTCGATCATGCCGGCGGCGGTAGTATTTCCGTCTTTGATATTACGGTACCAAAAACCGTACTGTTCACCTTCCGGGTCTTTTTCAAGAAGCGTGTGGAAAGTATATTCAACAAATTCGACAGTAAGATCCTTCTGCGCGCGCACTCTTGACGGAACCAGACAGGTTCCCGCAAGAACAGAGACAGTCAGGATCACACCGATCGTTCTGATTATGTATCCAAAAACACCATGTTTATGTCTGCTCATTATTTACCTCACCCCTAATAACTCAGTTTCAGTATATATGAAACGGGTGACAGGAAAATGACATATATGCAATTTTATAGTTACGCTCAGGGATTTTCTTATTCCGGGCAATAGAAGGAACATCTGATTTCAGGCAATAAAAGAGGGGCTGGGAAACACATAAAACCAGCCCCTTTTTTTCTCGAGCGAATCCGATAACGGAAATTCAAAAACAATCCACGCTCGTTACTAACCTATTCATCTACATTATAGCCTGTTTCGGCCTTTTAGCCATAGATTATTGTCCCTGATAATATAACAATCGTCCGCGGGATCAGATCATCTTCTCGGAAAGCTTCACACCGCCGAGGATATGGAAGTGTACGTGCTTAACCGTCTGTCCGCCGAATTCACGGCAATTGTTGATAATTCTGAATCCCTTGTCGATGCCGGTCGCTTTTACCACTTCCGGAACTGCATCCAGGACATCACCAAGTGCTGCTTTTCCTTCTTCTGAGGAAGCCATATCGAGAATATCGTCGAAGTGCTTCTTCGGAACGATCAGGACATGTACCGGAGTTGCCGGATTAATATCCTTAAATGCCAGTACCTTATCGTTTTCGTAAACTTTTGTCGAAGGGATCTTTCCCTCTACGATATCACAGAATAAACACATGGTCTTTTCCTCCATTCATCTGTAGCTTTTACAGCATCTTCTCGAGTTCGGTCTTCACTTCTGCAAGTGCATCGTCGATACCTGCTGGATTTTTACCGCCGGCCTGTGCCATATTCGGACGTCCGCCGCCGCCACCTCCGACGATCGGAGCAACCGCCTTGATGAGGTTACCGGCATGTGCACCGGCCTTCACTGCAGAATCGGTCGCCATGATGACGATATTTGCCTTTCCATCGATCGCGGACATCAGCGCGATGACACCGTCGCCGAGCTTATCCTTCAGCTGGTCACCGAGATCACGCAGCGCGCCCATCTCAACGTTCTCGAGCTTCGCGGCAAGGAGCTTCACACCCTTGACATCGACAGTCTGCTCGAGCGAATCACCGAGCGCATCCTTGGCCGCCTGGGACTTCAGGGACTCGATCTCGGAGTTTGCTGCCTTCAGGTCTTTCTGCAGGTGCTCGATCTTCGCGATGATCTCGGACGGATTGGACTTCAGAAGCTTTGCTGCTTCTGCCAGTGTGTTCTCGAGATCCTTGTAATATGCCATTACTGCATCCCCGGTCAGAGCTTCGATTCTTCTTACGCCGGCAGCGACACCGGATTCGGAGAGGATCTTGATGCTCTGGATCTGGGAGGTATTGCTGACGTGCGTACCACCGCAGAGCTCGACAGAGAAAGCTTCCTTAAAATCTGCTTCCGTATCACCGGAAGTGCCCTTACCCATACTTACGACACGAACGGTCTCGTGATACTTCTCACCGAAGAGAGCCATCGCACCGGTCTTACTTACCTCGGAAAGGCTCATCTCATCGGTTTTTACCGGAAGAGATGCAGCGATCTCGGAATTGACGATCTTCTCTACTTCCGCGATCTGCTCGGCCGACATGGAAGCGTCGTGGGAGAAGTCGAAACGCAGACGGTCCGGTGTAACGAGAGAACCTTTCTGCTCGACGTGATCACCGAGAACGATCTTCAGTGCTTTTTGCAGAAGATGCGTCGCGGAGTGGTTCTTACAAGTATTGTCACGGTTCTTATTCTCCACAGAGATCTTCGCCGGCTGTCCGACACGGATGGTTCCTTTTGCAACATAGCCGGTGTGGCCGATCTTCGTCTCGCCGATGTGGATCGCCTCTGTAACAACGAATTCTCCGTCATTTGTAACAATGTTACCCTTATCACCGACCTGGCCGCCCATGGTTCCATAGAGGCAGGTAACGTCTGTGATGATGGTACCCTTCTGGCCTTCGGAAAGCTCTTCTTTCAGAGAGGACTCATCCGCAGCAGCAAGGATCTTACCTTCGCATTCTCTCTTCTCGTAGCCGACGAACTCTGTCTTGATGCTCTCATCGAGATCATCGAAAACACCAGAGGATGTGCTGAGCTTCGCGGAGAAGTTCTGGCTGTCACGTGCCTTCTGCTTCTGCTCTTCCATCGCCGTCTTAAATCCGTCTTCATCTACGGTAAGTCCTTCTTCTTCTGCCAGCTCGACAGTAAGCTCGAGCGGGAATCCGAATGTATCATAGAGATAGAAAGCGTCGCGGCCGGACAGTGTCTTCTTTCCGGAAGCACCGGTCTCGTCAAGGATCTTCTTAAACTCCTTCATGCCGTTCTCCAGGGTGCTCTCGAAACGCTCGATCTCCTTGGTCAGCTCGTTTAAGATGAAGTCTCTGTTCTTTACCAGATTCGGGTAGCTGTTGGAATATACATCGATATAGATTCTTGCGACCTTCAGGATGTTCTCCTTCTTCAGGTTCAGCGCTCTTGCATGTCTTACGGCACGGCGGATGAGGCGGCGGAGAACATAGCCTGCGCCGGCATTCGACGGAACGAGTTTCGCGGGATCACCGATGAGCATGACGCCTGTTCTGGTGTGGTCTGCCAGGATACGCATGGAGCGTGTCAGCTTCTCGTCCGAATCATACTTCACACCGGAAGCCTCCTCAATATAGGCGATCGCCGGAGCGTGAAGGTCGATCTTATATACATCGTCCAGGCCGTTCAGGAATGCCAGGATACGCTCCAGTCCCCAGCCTGTATCAACATTCTTCTGCGAAAGAGGTGTCAGGGTTCCGTCCTGATGCTTCTCGTACTGCATGAATACGTCGTTACCGATCTCGGTATATTTTCCACAGTGGCATCCCGGGCCGCAGTCAGGACCGCAGGCAGGAATGTCCTTTACATAGAACATCTCACTGTCCGGGCCGCACGGACCGTACTCCAGTCCCCACCAGTTATCCTCGGCAGGAAGATAGAAAATGTTTTCCGGCTTAAATCCGGACTCGATACGGTATTTCGCGCCCTCTTCATCTCTCGGAGCATTCTCGTCACCGGCGAAAACAGTCGCTGCCAGGTGATCTGCGTCAAAGCCGAAAAGTTCAGTCAGAAGCTCGAAGCTCCACTGGCATCTTTCTTTCTTAAAATAATCGCCCAAAGACCAGGAACCCATCATTTCGAAGAAGGTTCCGTGGCTCTTATCACCGACGGAGTCGATATCATTTGTACGGACACAGCCCTGGACATTACAAAGTCTTGTACCGAGGGGGTGTTTCTGGCCCAGAAGGTACGGCATCAGCGGCTGCATGCCGGCGACATTAAACATAACACCCGTTGATCCGTCCGATACCAGCGATACGGCGCCGACATCCACATGACCGCGGTCGATATAGAACTGCTTCCATGCATTTCTCAATTCATCAGAGGTAAACTTTCTCATTCGTTTCGTCTCCTTTACAAAAAGCGAGGCACGCCCTTGATTTCGCGTGCCTCGTAATTTTACACGATTTACAGAAGAAAATCTATATATAATAGACCTGCATTATAAGAAAACCTACGATTCAAGTGCTTTTCGCAAATGATCGTGATACATATCGCGTATCCTCTTGGGTCCCGCGACCGTGAAACCGCCCTCATACTGGGAGATCCAGGCGAAGAACGTCGGGCTGACATTGACGCTGACATTTGCCTGCAGATATTCAGGATCTTTCGGATCCGGATGCACGGCCACATCCTGCTCGAAACGGTCATAAAACTGTGTCAGCAGGTCTTTTCTGAAGCGGATCAGAACCGTGGCCGTCTCTGCGCCGTACATACTGAAGGATTCCTCCATATGCTTGGCGACGCTGAAGCCCTTCGGAGTCTTGACCAGCGGGATCTTCTCATCGACGGAGACCTTCTTCATGCGGTCGATACGGAAGTGACGGATCTTATCTTTTTCCCCTTCCGGGCTCTGCTCCGGACGGACACCGATACAGTAGTAAAAACCGTTATTCCAGACCATCGCAAACGGGTGGAGGATGTACTTCATGCCGTCATGTTTGAGGACCTCACCTTCACCGAATTTGTACTCGATATACTGGAAAGTCACCGGATGCTTCGAAGCCATGGCGTGCCGGATCGTGCTGACGGTATAGATGAAGTCGTTATTCGTCGAGTGATGGCGTCCGATATAGTGGATCTGCTCATTGAGTTCCGCCGCCCGGCCCGAAGATGTCAGGCTCTTGAGCTTCTTGATCACGCCTGCCTTTTTCTTCTCGGTCATAAAGCCCGCAGACTCGACGGCATCGATCAGGATCATGATCTCCTCAAGCTCGAAATCGCGGTCCTCGATATAGTATCTCGGAGTTCTGGTATTACTCTTTTCGACAGGGATCGAGGAGTCCTCGAGTGAACGGAGGTCATCGTACAGGGTCTTTCTGTTTGCCGGGAAGCCCGCTTTCTCGAGTCTTCCGATAAGGTCCTGGATCGAGAGTCCGTGCTCCGCATCCGTTTCTTTCTGAAGAATATCTAAAAGACAAAGGAGCCTTCCCCTGCCGTTTTCCCGATTCGCCATTTCCCCACCTCCATAACACAGTCAGGTACATTTCTACTATACCACTAAATCACGTGAAAACAGACTTTTCGGAGCCTTTCTGCAGGACGGGAAGATATAGAAGATTTTTCATCGCGCGCGTGTTATAATATTTAGGCTATTTTTCAAAACACATGGGAGGGTATCCATGAATTCCATCTATAAAGACATTGCCGTAGCGGCACCGAAGATCCTTCTGCCTAAGAAAGGAACAGATCTTAGCAAGTGGGCGGTTATCGCCTGCGACCAGTTCACATCCGAGCCGAAGTACTGGGAGGATGTAGAAAAGACTGTAGGAGATGCACCTTCTACTCTTCGTATGTTCCTGCCGGAAGTATATCTCGAGAAAGAGACACCGGAGCAGATCGATCAGCGTCTGGCGAATATCACCGCTTCTATCAATGATTACATCGATCAAGGCATCCTGACCGAGCTCGAACCGGGCTTCATCGTCCTGGACAGAAAAACAAAATATAACAGCTCCCGTCTCGGCCTGATGCTCGCACTCGACCTCGAGCAGTATGACTTTACTCCGGGCAATAAGAGCCGCATCCGCGCGACCGAGGGCACCGTGCTGTCCCGTATTCCACCCCGCGTACGCATCCGTGAGCGCGCTCCGATCGAGATGCCGCACATCATGGTACTGATCAACGATCCGAAAAGAACCGTCATCGAACCCGCATACCACGATCTTTCGATGGATGAGGGAGACCTCGTGTATGACACCGACCTCATGATGGAAGGCGGTCATATCAAGGGTTACTATGCCCAGGCGGATTCCGATATCGCCAAGGGAATTATCTCCGCGCTAGAAGCACTGCTCGCTTCTTCCGAGGATGGTTTCCTCTTTGCTGTCGGCGATGGCAACCATTCGCTTGCTACCGCTAAGAAGCACTGGGAGAACATCCGCGAGACACTTCCGGAGAACGAGCGTGAAGATCACCCGGCACGCTACTGCCTCGTCGAGATCGTAAACATCCATGACAACGGTCTTCAGTTCGAGCCGATCCACAGAGTGACCTTCGGCCTTACGAAGGAAAAGCTTATGGATCAGGCAAAAGAATACTTCGCCGGGCAGGAGATCAGATTCTCCGATGCGGGTGCTTTTGCCAAGGAAGGAACATCCGACGGATCCCAGACGATCCTCGTCACAGACGGATACGAAGACTTCACGATGATCATCGGAAAGCCTTCCCACACGCTCGCGGTCGGCTCTCTGCAGGGATTCCTTGACTCGATCGAATCCTCGGAGATCCACACCGACTATATCCACGGCGAAGAATCCGTCCGTTCGCTCAGCGGTTCCGACAAGCTCGGCTTCCTGCTGCCGGATGTATCGAAGAATTCTTTCTTTGAGACCATCAGTAAAGAAGGCGTCTTCCCGAGAAAGACCTTCTCCATGGGCGAAGCCGTCGAGAAGCGTTACTACTTAGAAGCAAAGAAGATCTAAAGGAGACATCATGGAGGAAAAGACTTCGATCTGTGTTATCGGCGCCGGTCTTTCCGGTCTGGTCTGTGCCTATAAACTGGCGCAGGCCGGCTTCCGCGTGCAGGTCGTCGAGCAGCAGTCCACACCGGGCGGCATGCTGGCATGTTCCCGTCTGGGCTCCGAGTATATCGAGCTGCTTCCGCACCACATAAGAAAATCTGACCGTGCCCTGATCTCTCTTCTCAAGGATCTCGGCCTTTCCGATGAACTGCAGTGGTATGATTCCCTCTGGTACGGCAAAGCCAGCAGAAAGAAACTCGGTTATCTCGATAACGGCTTTCACTCTCTTCTTTCCGCACTTGTGCAGGAGATCACGGACCGTGGAGGCATCATCCAGTACGGATATACCGTTTCCGATATTCTAAGAAACGAGGACCCGGAGCGCCCAAGATATCGTGTGCAGTGTGTCCTTGCCGACTCATCATCGATCTTCCTCGAGTGCGACACGATCCTTTATACCGGATCCTGCCGTAATCTCGTACATATCACCCATGCACTGGACATGCCGACCGATTTCCGCGACTCCCTGATGGACGTAACCTATCAGGCAAACATGTGTCTTCTGATGCTGATGAAGACACCTTTCACGGAGTGCTATTCCAGACAATTCCCGAATGACGAGCCATTCCAGCGGCTGATCCAGCACACGAGCATGGTCGGCGAACGCCGCTATGGCGGACACGTCCTGTATCTTTCCGGAAGCTTTCTGACTTCTGCACCGCTTTGGACTGCATCCGACGCGGATGTATTTAAGACTTTTTTCAAGAGACTTCAGTATATGAATCCGAGCGTAACGAGAAGCGCTGTCCGCACATGGCGTCTGACACGCACACGCTACGCCAAGCCGCTCAACCATCCGCTCGATGAGTTCCTGCAGCCTGTGGAAGGACTCTACGTCTGCAGTCTCGCCATGACCCCGAGTCCTGCCGAGGACTCGAAATTCCGAATGGATGCCTGTGTCTCGCAGGCAAATATAACAGTCGCCAGGATCAAGGAGGATTTTTCGCGTGAAAAAAAGCTCGAGATCGACGCACAGTGATACCGGAAGTAATACGGTCCGCGTCGCAAATGTAACTACAGCGAATTCGCTGCTGGAAGATGCAGAAGAAATAACAAAAAGCGAAAAGCAAAGCAGTTCTTTCCGCGAGCGGGTGTCGCATCTTGAACTTCAGAATGTGGAACTCCGTTCCATTCTGCCGCGGTTTCTTCTCCTGCTTGCTCCCGCGCTTCTGGCTTTTCTGGCAGGATATTTCCTCAAACAGGATCACGCGGATTTCTTCTGCTGGTGGGGGATCCTGTATCTTTATGGATGGGCGGCTTTCCCGCTTGTTGCACATTTCTTCCGCGGATTTGTATCGGCAGGATACAGTTTTTCCAAGATACTCGGCATCCTGCTTACCACGGGTGCTCTATGGCTGATCTCCTATCTTAAGATCTTCGAATCCTTCAGCCGTCCGATGACCTGGATCATGTTCTTCCTTCTGGCGATCGTCTGCTGGGGTATCCCAAAGACACGAAATGCGGCTTTCTCTGCACTGTCAGACAACTCGAACATGGCACATATCCTCCTCGAGGAAGTGATCTTCATCGCTGTCCTGACGTTCCTTTGCTTCTGCAGAGGACTTGCACCGATCATCAACGGCGAAGAAAAGATCATGGACTTCGGTTTTATGAACTCTATGCTCCGCTACGACGGACTCCCGGCTAAGGATCCGTGGCTTGCCGGCCAGCCGATCAACTACTATTACTATGGCCAGTATATTTTCTCCTACCTTGTAAAGATGACCGGGATTCGTTCTTCTGTCGGATATAATCTGTCGATGTGTACCGCCATCATCTTCCCGTTCATGTCCGCATATGCACTCGGGCAGCTCTTTATCGACGCTCTCCGCCGCAAAATGGACTGCAAGGTATCGATCCACTACCTGCCATTTGCCGGTCTTCTTTCCGGCCTCTGCACCATGTTCTTCGGTAACTCGCACTCTTTTTTCTACGACGAGCAGAGCATCGGAAACAAAGTGCTTTTCTGGAAGATATGGAAAGGCCTCGGCATCAACGTCGGAAACACCGGAAGTTTCTTCTATCCGAATTCCACCCGTTTTATCGGACATAATCCGGACCCGTATATTGACGGTCTGACAGATAAAGCAGACTGGACGATCCACGAATTTCCGTTTTATTCTTACCTGATCTCAGACCTGCATGCGCACGTTGTCAGCCTGACGATCGTGCTTCTCATCATCGCCTTTATGTTTATCGCCGTCTATCACGCGAAGCATCCGGAAAAAGCACTGAACTTGATGTGCAGGCGTCATAACTTTTCGAAGGATCTGGTATCGGAGATGAACTTTATCTTCCGCCCGGAGTTCTTCCTGTGCGCGTTCTTCCTCGGTCTTACACAGATGTGCAATTACTGGGATTTCCTCATATACTTCGTCTTCTGCGCGATGGGGCTTCTGGTGTATTTCGGACGAAGGTCCACCTTCCTTTGCACTTTCAGCAGTTTCCTTATTTTCGTCTTCGACGTCGGCGCGATCCTCGGCATCTATCTGAAGTTCTCGAATAACGTATTTCTTCATATCTGCCTGCAGATCGCAGTATTTATGATCGCCTACATGCTTTCGACGGTCTTCCCGTCCGCGCTTTCACGTACCGGTACCGCTATGGCCATGCTCTTCTCGCTGTCATGTGCCATCGCGCTGTCCTTTAACTACAACTTCGATATGATCTCCAACTCCATTAAGCTGGTAGATAGACACACTTCTCTCTTCCAGTTCATGATCCTCTGGCTGATCCATATCCTGGTGCCGCTTTCGCTCATCGCACTGGTGGTCTTCACCGAGCGTCACGCTTACAAGCGCACCAAACTTCCGGCACTTCCTGCGCCTCTTGATCTGAAGCGTCCGGACAGAGCCGAAGCTTCGCCGAAGAAACACACTTCTTCACGATCTTCCGTCCGTTCTTCAAGGATCAGCGCACTCGAGGACGATCCGGACATGTCCGCCGATGAGATCGGCAGTATCGTCACGAATGACACGTCTTCCGATCCGGATACCACTGTCATCGATGAGGCATCAGATGACAGTGCTTTTGAAGAGGAAGAGGGCAGCTCCACACCGAGACTTCTTCTGATGATCATCTCCTTCTTTAGGCTGATGGATTATCACTTCGCAAGATTCGGAGATATGCTCCTTTGCAAGTTCTTCCGGAAGAGATCGATCATCGATATCTTCATGGTCGGAACCAGCATCGTCGGCTTTATGATGATCCTCGCTCCGGAGATCATCTACGTCCCGGATATTTACGGCGATAACAACCAGCGCGCCAATACGATGTTCAAGTTCACCTTCGCCGGATTCGTGATCCTTTCTCTGGTCGTCGCCTATACCGTCTTCCGGTTCATGGCCCACGTCACCAAACAGGGAAATCTCTCGAACTGGGGACTTGCAGTCTCGATCCTGCTTCTGGTTATGATCATCATGATCCCCGGCCACTATACGCTCCGTGCGCTCGATCAGCGTGTCGGCGATATCAAGATGTCCAGATACATCGGACTTGACGGTACCGCTTATCTTCCAAACTTTATACCTGTAGAAAAGACCTTCAAGGATTCGAGCATGCGATACCAGGGTGCTATGGTTCCATACGATGAAGCCATCAAATGGCTCAACGCAAACGAGCCTGATTCGGTAAACATTTGTGAAGCCTATGGTCCCAGCTACTCGGAGAGATGTATCGTATCTGCATATACCGGTCTTCCGGACGTAGTCGGCTGGGAAGTGCACGAATGGCTGTGGCACTTCCACGGCTGGACAGATCCTGAAACAGGAGAATACAAGGATGATCCGGAAACCGGCTCATGGGCCAGATACCTGACGCCAAGACACGCAGATGTCTCGGCGATCTACACAGACACGAATTCCATAGAGGTCTCCCGCCTTCTTAAGAAGTATGACATCAAATACGTCATCTGCGGATCTATGGAGTTAGATGAATTCGGTTACATCTACTACCCGTGCCTCGAAGAACTCTGCGACCGTGTGTACACATCTTCCGACGGATCTCTGTTCATCTACAGAGTTAAGTAAAAGGGCCACGTCTTAAAAGAGCGCAAAAAAATACCTTCCGCGCCTCCGCAGGGCAACGCCCGAGGACAGTGCGAGAAGGTATTTATTTTGCGGTCTTAATAAGCGATCACTCTTTGATGTAGCCGATCTCCAGAGCGAGCTTCTTCTCGAGTACTACAGTTGCATCTCTATGAAGTCTCATGAAGGTTGCCGGGCACATCGGGTCGATAGTGTCATTCATCAGGAGCTTGGTAGCTGCATCGACTTTGTTGCCGTTGATGATCATCAGGAGTGCCCTTGCACGCATGATGTTGCCCATACCCATGGTTACTGCATAACGCGGAACTTCGTCACGGGAAGCGAAGAAACGGGCATTTGCATCGATCGTTGTCTCGTCGAGGATCTCTTTATGAGCGCCATCGAAAAGCACCGGGCCCGGCTCATTGAAGCCGAGGTGTCCGTCCGGACCTACACCGAGGACCTGGATCTCGATATCTGCCTTATCCAGTACTTCATTGAATTCCTTAAGGTTCTCTTCCACATCGCCGATTCCCTTAGCAACATATGTGTTTGCCTTGTCGATGTTGATGTGATCGAAGAGATTGCTGTCCATGAAGTAACGGTAGCTCTGGTTGTGTGTCGGCTCAAGACCTACATACTCGTCCAGGTTTACAGAATGGATCTTGGAGAAGTCCAGTCCCTCTTCCTTGCAGCGGCGGGACAGTTCCTGATACATACCTACCGGGCTGGATCCTGTAGCCAGACCGATGGTGCATGTGGGCTTCTCACGGATGATCTTCTCCATGATGTCTGCCGCCTTCTTGCTGGCATCCTGATAGTTCTCTGCGATAATAACTTTCATAAATGTACCTCCTTGTACTCTTTATATTTTTCGTTATATTTTTGCAGTATAAAAAAGTCGCGCATGAACATCACGCGCGGCTTATCATTGCTTTCTCTTGATCACGATGTTCCCCTGATCTTTATAAATGCTGTTCTCCGGAATCACACCGCGGACGCAGGACGTCGGATAAACGTTACTGTTTCTTCCGATTACCGTTCCCGGATTCAGGACACTGTTACAGCCGACTTCAACGAAGTCACCCAGCATAGCGCCGACCTTTTTTCTTCCGGTCTCGATCTTCTCATCACCGTTCTTAATAACGACAGGGAGCTTATCGCTCTTAACGTTACTGGTGATCGATCCTGCACCCATATGGGACTTATAACCGAGGATAGAATCGCCGACATAGTTATAATGCGGAACCTGTACACTGTTGAAAAGGATAACGTTCTTAAGCTCCGTGGAGTTACCTACGACGCAGCCCTCACCTACCAGTGCGGATCCTCTTACAAAAGCACACTGACGGACTTCAGTCTTGTGTCCGATGATGCACGGTCCGCCGATATAAGCGGTAGCAAATACTTTTGCATCTTTTGCGATCCAGACATCCTCGGACGGATGATCAAATTCATCTTCCGGAAGAGTCTTACCGATCTCAAGGATAAGATCTGTAATACCGGAAAGAGCTTCCCACGGATAAGTGAACTTGGAAAGATATTCTTTTACCTGCGGATATGTCTGTGTTAAATCATAAAGGTCATTAATGGTATACATTACTTCTTTACCTCCACCAGATGGCCGCTCTTCTCCATTGCGGCGATGATCGAATCAACCTGCTTCTCGCACTCTTCGATCGAACCTGCTTCAGACATAACTCGGAGTACCGGCTCTGTGCCGCTCTTTCTAAGAAGAACACGACCGTTGTCGCCGAGCTCTGCGGTGCAGGCCTCAACCTGTGCTTTAACCGCCGGATCTTCGAGAGTGCCGTCCTTATCGTCAACAACGACATTCTTCAGCACCTGCGGATACATCTCGCAGCCGCTTGCCAGTACAGAGAGCGGGAGGTTCGTCGCAAGAAGAACTTCCATCAGCATAACTGCGGTGAGGATACCATCACCGGTATGTGCATACTTTCTGAAGATAACGTGACCGGACTGCTCGCCGCCGATCATGTGGCCGTTTTCTTTCATGTTCTCATAAACATAACGGTCACCTACCGCTGTCTTCTCGTAAGAAATACCAGCTTCATCAAGTGCCTTATACAGACCGAAGTTACTCATGATCGTAGTAACTACGGTGTTGTTTGCAAGGTGGCCCTTCTCTTTCATGTATTTTGCACAGATATACATGATTTTATCGCCGTTAACAACATTACCGAGTTCATCTACAGCGAGGCAGCGGTCCGCATCACCGTCGAAAGCAAAACCGAGATCCAGCTTGTTATCGACAACATACTTCTGCAGACCCTCGATGTGGGTAGAGCCGCAGCCGGTATTGATGTTTACTCCGTCCGGGGTATTGTTGATGACGTAGGTCTTTGCACCGAGAGCATCAAATACAGAGCGGCCGATCATCCAGGAGCTGCCGTTCGCGCAGTCCAGACCGATTTTATGCTTCTCGTAGGACTTGGTTGCCAGACCGACCAGATAACCGATATAGCGGTTTCTGCCGGAATAATAATCTACTGTCTTACCGATCTTGTCTTCCGAAGCGAACGGGAGTTCTTCAAGCTCACCGTCGATGTACTTCTCGATCTCATCCTGGAGATCGTCGTCCATCTTCTCACCTTCGAAGTTCATCAGCTTAATACCATTATCATAATACGGGTTGTGGCTTGCGGAGATCATGACGCCGCAGTCAAAATCCTCTGTTCTGGTGATGTAGCTGACACACGGTGTAGTAGTAACGTGCAATAAATAAGCATCGGCGCCAGAAGAAGCGATACCCGATGCTAATGCGTTTTCAAACATATATGAAGAACGGCGTGTATCCTTTCCGATAACGATCTTTGCGGAATCACCGGTATTCTGATGTTTCTGCATATAGTACCAGCCGAGGAAACGACCCGTTTTAAAAGCATGCTCTGCTGTAAGGACGACACCGGCCTTACCACGGAATCCGTCTGTTCCGAAATATTTGCCCATAGAAAATTTCCTCCAGTATTTATTACTGTAAAAATTTTACACTTACACTGTTTTCTTGAAAATACTTTTCTATGATTTTTTTCCCCGATTTTGGATTTTTTTGTGAACCGGTCGGCAATTTATCTATAAAGACTTAAGCCTTTTTCATGTTTTTCTGTGCAATTCGAGGCATTCCCGGACGATGACGAGTAGAACCGCAATCGGTTTTGATCCCGCGCAGAAGATCACGCTCGAATGCTTTGATCTCCCGACCGCAGCTACACTTACAGAACCACTGCAGATTCTTGCCGCTCTTTATGCCTGTCATCTTGACAGCCGTAAGCTCTCCGAACACCTGTCCGGTAATATCTTCCATCGCAGAAGAACAGCGGCGTGTCTCCCCGGAAAAGTCCTCTTCCTTCAGCACTTTTCTGGTCGTATCACGATACGGACAGTTCTCATCAAAGCAATTACTGATCTCAGTATGGAGCAGACGGTGGGATGTGATCTTAATCGTATTTCCACAGTCGCAGCGGCACAGCCAGATCACCTTGCCATTAAAGCGTTCCGGCGTCTCTTCGATTGCTACGAGATGACCAAACCTCTCATCCTTGATATCCTTGACCTTTCGTCCGCGATTCTCTACTTTTTTGTCTCTGATAATCGTTGGCATACTACTAAAAAACAACCCCTTGTTTCCGTTTCATGCGGGCTTTTCGCCCTGACATACAATAATTCTATCATGCCATTTGAGAATATCAAGACAAAAATTCATGACTAAAAAAGGAAGGAGCCGTTTCTTGCGCTGGTCCTCGGCATCCATGGCAAAAAGGATCCTCAGATCTTGTCTCGTCGCTGGTCCTCGGGCAGATGCCCTGCGGAATCGCTCCTCAACAAGAATCTGAGGATCCTCCTTTTGTCATTCTTTCACTCTCCGTGAAACTATTCGAGTTCGAAGGCGCCGGTGTAGAGCTGGTAGTATTTGCCCTTTTCGGCGATCAGGGATTCGTGGTCGCCACGCTCGATGATATGGCCGTTTTCAAGGACCATGATCGCCTTACTGTTTTGTACAGTAGACAGACGGTGTGCGATTACAAATACCGTACGGTTCTCCATCAGCGCATCCATACCGCGCTGTACGATCGCCTCTGTACGTGTATCGATCGAGGAAGTCGCCTCATCAAGGATCATAACCGGCGGGTCGGCAACCGCCGCACGGGCGATCGCGATCAGCTGACGCTGGCCCTGAGACAGCTCCGCACCATTGGAAGTCAGAACAGTATCGTATCCCTGCGGGAGCTTACTGATAAAGTCATGTGCATTCGCAAGTTTTGCTGCTTCGATGCACTCCTCATCAGTCGCCTTCAGGTTGCCATAGCGGATGTTATCCATAACAGATCCGGTAAACAGATTCGTATCCTGAAGAACGATTCCCAGAGAATGACGAAGATCTGCCTTCTTGATCTTATTGATGTTGATATCGTCATAACGGATCTTACCGTCTGCAATATCATAGAAGCGGTTGATCAGGTTCGTGATCGTCGTTTTACCGGCACCGGTCGCACCGACAAATGCGATCTTCTGACCCGGCTTTGCATAGAGCGACACATCATAGAGGACCTGCTTTTTGCCATCATAGCTGAAGTCAACATCGAAGAGACGCACATCACCGCTGACCTCTTTATATGTCAGTGTTCCATCCCCGTGAGGATGCTTCCATGCCCAGACATAAGCTGTTTTTCCATCCGTCTCTTTTCCGCCATGTGCACGCTTGAAGGACAGCGCCTCCTCCTCGGGAACTTCCGTCAGGGTATCGCCCTCTTTTTTGCAGTGAACGAGCGTTACATATCCATCGTCCGCCTCCGGCTTTTCATCCATGAGTTTGAAGATTCGGGATGCACCGGCCATCGCCATGATGATCGAGTTCATCTGCTGGGACACCTGGGAAACCGGCATAACAAATGCCTTTGTCAGCTGCAGGAAGGAAGCGATGACACCGATGGAGATCGCAGACACACCGCACTTGATGGCCAGGAATCCTCCGACAAAAGCGACCAGTACATACAGGACGTTGCCGATGTTACCCATGATCGGCATCAGGATGTTGGCGAAGATGTTCGCCTTGGTTGCATTGTCACAGAGCTCTTCATTCTTCTTATCAAAAGCAGCTTTCGAACGGTCCTCATAGGTGAATACCTTGACGACTTTCTGTCCGTTGACCATCTCCTCGATGTAACCGTTAACATCACCCAGAGAAGCCTGCTGCTTCATGAAATACTTCGCGCTCTTGCCGCCGATCTTACCCATCAGGAAGATCATGGCAAATGTTCCGATAAGAACCATGATCGTCAGCTGCCAGCAGGTCACGATCATACCTATCAATGTCGCAATGATCGTGATCGCCGAGGATATCATCTGCGGGAAACTCTGAGAGATCATCTGGCGCAGTGTATCAACATCGTTGGTGTAGTGACTCATCACGTCGCCGTGCGAGTGCGTGTCGAAATAGGAGATCGGCAGTTTCTGCATGCGGCTGAACATATCATCACGTACATTACGGAGTACGTTATTCGAAATGATCACCATGATCTGTCCCTGGAAGAGATTCGCCAGTACGCCAAATCCGAAGATGATGGCAACAGTACGGATCCAATTGGCAAGACCGGAGAAATCCTTATCTCCGCTGATCAGAAGCGGCTCGACATAATCGTCGATCAGATTTCTGATGAACATATTACCCAGTACAGAAGTAACAGATGTTACGACGATGCAAAGGAATACGATGCCCAGTAATACCTTGTACCTGCCTGTCAGATAGGACATGAGTCTCTTGATCAGGTCTTTATTGATCGGGTTTTTCTTTAAGTCCTCCCGATTCATCGGACGTGCTCCTCTCGGCGGCGGCATTACTGATCACCTCCCTTCTTCTGGGATTCATAGACTTCTTTATAGATCTCGTTATTCTTCAGAAGTTCTTCATGCGTTCCGACCGCATTGATCCTGCCGTTATCGATTACGATGATACGGTCAGCATTCTCGACAGATGAGATACGCTGCGCAATGATCAGCTTGGTCGTTCCCGGGATATACTCGGCAAAGCCCTTCTGGATCTGCGCATCCGTCGCGGTATCGACGGCACTCGTCGAGTCATCGAGGATCAGGATCTTCGGTTTTTTCAGAAGCGCTCTGGCGATACAGAGTCTCTGCTTCTGACCGCCGGATACGTTAGTTCCGCCCTGCTCGATATAGGTGTCATATCCTTCCGGAAAAGCACTGATAAACGAGTCTGCCTGCGCGATCTTACATGCTTTGATCATCTCTTCATCGGTCGCATTCGGATTACCCCAGCGGAGGTTTTCCTTGATCGTTCCGGAGAAGAGGACATTTTTCTGAAGCACCATGGCAACATTATCACGGATCACGTCGAGATCGTAGTTCTTTACATCGACGCCGCCGACCTTGATGTCTCCCTCTGTTGCATCATAAAGTCGCGGGATCAGCTGTACGAATGAAGACTTTCCGCTTCCCGTACCGCCGATGATGCCGATAGTCTCGCCGGACTTGATATGAATATCGAAGTCGCTAAGACAGCTCTTTTCCTTCTTCTTGGAATAGCTGAAATATACATGATCGAAATCGATCGATCCGTCTTTTACTTCCATCACCGGATTTTCCGGATTCGTGATATCCGGTGTCTCATCGAGAAGCTCGGAAATACGCTCGGCAGAGGTCTTGGAGATAACCAGCATAACGATGATCATGGATACCATCATCAGGCTCATCAGGATCTGCATGGTGTAGGAGAACATCGATGTCAGCTGGCCGGTCGTCATCTCATTGTTAACGACAAGCTTGGCGCCTACCCAGGAGATCAGAAGCATCGCCGTATAGACACTGGCCATCATCAGCGGGCCGTTGAAGTTGATCGCACGCTCCGCCTTGACCGAGTCATTACGGATGCTGTTGTTTACATCCGTGAATTTGCTGATCTCGTGGTCTTCTCTGACGAAAGACTTTACGACACGGATTCCGCGGACATTTTCCTGAACAACATTGTTCATGACATCGAACTTCTTAAACATGCGGACGAAGATCGGATGTGCGTAGCGGAATACGATGATCAGACCGAGCAGAAGCACCGGTGCGATACCCAGAAGGATCAGGGCCACTTTCGCATTCAGGTAGAAACTTGCACACATAGCAAAGATCAGCATGATCGGCGCTCTGACCGCGATACGGATCACCATCTGGTACGCGTTCTGGACGTTCGTTACGTCCGTCGTCAGTCTCGTGATGATACTGCTGGTCTTAAACTTATCGATGTTCGAGAACGAGAACGTCTGCAGGTTGTGGAACATATCATGACGTAAGTTCTTTGCAAAACCTGCGCTCGCCTTTGCTGCTTCTCTTCCGGATAGGGCACCGAATGCCATAGAGATGAACATGCATACCAGAAGCAGCGTGCCCATCCACCAGACGTAGTTCATGTCGCCCTTCTCGATTCCTTTATCGATCAGTTTCGACATCAGAAGAGGCATCAGAACTTCCATCACAACTTCGCAGGAAACCAGGACCGGAGCCAGTATGGACGGCTTCTTGTATTCCCGCACTGATTTAAGTAATCTTGTAATCATTCTTCCAAATTCCTTCTCATTTTTTCTGTCAGTTCTATATATGTCTTAATTTCTTTTTCTGTCAGGCCGCGGACCAGTTTCTGCTCGACACCCTCGATCGTGGAGTCCACCCGTTTTTTCGCAAGTCTCGCCTTCTCTGTCACTTCGATCCGCTTCAGTCTCGCATCCTTTTCTTCGCTGACACGGCGTATCGAACCTCGCTGTTCGAGGAGTTTTAAGATCCCGGTCGCCGTACTCCTCTGGATATGGAACTCCTGCTCTATATCTTTCTGATACACGGTATTTCCGAGCTCATCCTGCATATTGAGATATCCCATCACATGCGCCTGCACCGATGTCAGTCTCGTCTCGCCGGTCGCGGAAAACTCCTGGTCCAGCGCCTCATCGATCGAAAGACGGATCGACTTACTGAGATGCCGTACATAAGGACCGATATGATCCCCCCAGCCGGATGATTTTTGAGATGTATTCTTCTTACAATACATAGTGTACGCTCGCTTCTATCCCAATAATCGGACAAAATAAAACGCCCTCCCAAATAATTGTTAGGACACTAACAATTATACTCGTATGATTTTTACTGTCAACATCCTTTTCCAACATTCCGGGGATAGGCTATAATACATCTCAGTAGAAAGCAGAAAAGAATGCTTCAAGGAGGAAAAGAACATGCTGAATATGATTTTTCGTGTATTAGGTATCATTCTGATTCTCGGCGCGATCGCAATGGTCGCGAAGAAATCATTTGATTCCGCAAGCACTTCGGTACAGGGCGTAAAAAAGGTACCGCTCAATAAGAAACTCGTCGCTATTCTCGGCGGCCTCGGGCTCGTAAGTTTCCTGTTTTCCTATTCATTCACCATCATCCCGACAGGATATACCGGTGTACGCGTAACCTTCGGACAGGTCGAGGAGCAGACACTGAATAATGGATTCAACTTCAAGATCCCGTTCATCCAGGAGATCGTGCTGGTCAACAATAAGCAGCAGGACATCAAGTTTAACGAGAACTCCATCTCCTCCGAGACTTCGGAGAGAAACACCGTCATGTTCCAGGGCATCACGGTCACCTATCAGATCAATCCGCAGAAATCTGCCTGGATCTATGCAAATGTCACGAACTACGAAGCCGGTCTGGTAAGTGAATCTCTGGTTGCTTCCGCGATCAAGACCACGTCAAAAACACTCTCCCCGAACGACTGTACGAACCGCTCGATCATCGAGCCGAAAGCAAAAGATAACATCCAGAAGTCCCTCGATGAGAAGTACGGTGAAGGCGTCGTTTATGTAAACAAAGTCGTCATCAACGACGCATCTTTCGATGCCGAGTACGATGAGAAGATCGCTAAGAAACAGCAGGCGCAGATCGACTACGAGACACAGCAGATCGAGAACAAGAAGAACATCGAAAAAGCGGAGGCAGACGCTACAGTAACGAAGACAAACGCACAGGCCAAAGCGGATGCAAAAGTCATCGAAGCGCAGGCGGAAGCGGATGCCAATAAAGCAATCTCCGACTCCATCGATGAGAATGTACTCAGAAACAAATACTATGAGAGATGGGATGGTAAGCTCCCGACCACGATCGTCGGAAATGATGCTATGACATCGATCCTGATCTCCCCGGATTCCCAGTCTCCGTCCTCCGGCAGCAAGGGACAGGCAGATACCACCCCGGCTCCGACACCTACACCGACACCTACACCGGCTCCGGATGGAAATACATAATCTAACTGAATACCGTTAACGGAAAATGCGAAGGGACTGTCTCAAAAGACAGTCCCTTTTAGCATTTCGTATTTCAATGATGAAGTTTATGCGATCTCCCATACCAGGGTCACATTATCTGTGATCTCAATATCCTCCGGATCGACGTCGATGTCGATCTGTGTATTTCCCGAGTCCAGGAGTTTCCCTGCTGTCAGCGTCTCACACCTTGCGTAATTCATCATGCTCGTTTCCATCTCGATCGTGGAGAATGAATAATCGATCGAGATGATTTCCTTCAGAGATACTTCGGAAGCATCGGCTAATACCTTTGCCTTCTCTTTTGCATCTTCCACCGCTTTGGCGATCAGCTCCGATTTCGCTTTTTCCTGATCTTTTACGCGATAGCTGACACGGAATTCCGGCTTTGCAGGACAGCGTGCAAGCGCACTGAATACCTGTCCCAGTTTTTCTTTATCCGCATCGAAAAGGACCTTTAGTCCATGATTGAAACGGTAGCCTGTAAAACGCTGCTTCCATACACCGTTCTCATCGTATCCCTCATACTCCGGATCGATGGAAAATCTGGTGGTACGGATATCTTCCGAATCAAATCCGACAGTAGCGAGTGACTCTTTCACTGCACGTGTTTTCTCTGCGGATTTTTCCACGGCAAGTTCATAATTCTGATCCTGTCCTTCCAGCGTCAGATAGATGCAGATCTGATCCGGCGTGACGCGAAGGACGGCTCGTCCGGTGACACGGACCGTTCTGGTCTTTTCCATGGTTTCACCCCACTTTTCAGCAAAGTATTTACTGAAACCATTATATCAGAGTACACCATGTCCGCCACGAAGGTATTTATCACACTCTCTTGCAGCGCCTCTTCCCTCCGTCAGCGCCCATACGACCAGGGACTGTCCGCGCCGCATGTCTCCCGCGGCAAAAACACCGTCCACGTTCGTTCTGAATTTTCCGAACTCGGCAGATACATTCGATCTTCCGTCCCGGTCCAGTCCAAGTGCTGCCGGGATCGTATCCTCCGGTCCGAGGAATCCCATCGCCAGGATCACGAGATCCGCATCGATCGTACGTCTTGTCGAATCGATCGGTACAGGGATCATTCTTCCCGATTTATCGTCTTTCTGCCAGGACACTTCCACGACCTGCAGTTTCTTCACATTGCCCTTTGAATCACCGATGAATTTTTCGGTGGACATAAAGTATTTCCGCGGATCTTCTCCATATACGGCTGCCACTTCTTCCTGGCCGTAATCCGTCTTCTTTACGAACGGATACTCCGGCCACGGGTTATTTGCTGCGCGGGTTTCGGGAAGCGGTCCCATGATCTCGAGCTGAGTCACGCTCTTTGCACCCTGGCGTACCGCGGTTGCGGAACAGTCTGTTCCGGTATCGCCGCCACCGATGATAACGACGTGTTTTCCCTTTGCAGAAATCGCCAGATCCGGTGCCGGGCCTTCCTTATCGAAGTGATTTTTCGCAAAAAGCGCCTGTGTGTTGGTCCTAAGATAATCCACCGCGAAATGGATGCCATTGAGTTCTCTTCCCTCGACAACGAGGTTTCTCGGTTTCGTCGCGCCGCAGCATAGAACGACCGCATCGAAACTGCTCCGGATCTCTTCGACTGTGATGTCATGTCCGACATCCACTCCGCACTTGAACTTGACGCCCTCTTCTTCCATCAGTTTGACGCGGCGGAGGATCACCTGCTTATCGAGTTTCATATTCGGAATTCCGTACATAAGAAGTCCGCCCGGACGGTCCGCCCGCTCGAAAACCGTGACGCTGTGGCCGGCATGATTCAGCTGGTCGGCACAGGAAAGACCGGAAGGTCCGGATCCGATGACGGCGACCTTTTTCCCGGTTCTGGTTTTCGGAGCATGCGGCTTCATATTACCGTTCTGCCATGCACTCTCCGACAAATACCATTCGTTATTACGGACCGAAGTGGATGCAAAACTGTGACCGCAGGTGCATGCGCCTTCACATAGTGCCGGACAGACACGTCCCGTGAATTCCGGGAATCCGTTTGTCTTTCTGAGTCTTCTGTACGCATCTTCCAGATGGCCTTTATACAGGAGATCGTTAAATTCCGGGACCAGGTTGCTAAGAGGGCATCCTGTGGCTCCGCGCCCGAGGAACATACCGGTCTGGCAGAACGGTACGCCGCAGTCCATACACCGTGCGCCCTGGGTCTTCGCCGCTTCTTCACTCTGATACATCTGATGCACTTCTCTGTAATCGCGGATTCGTTCCTTGATGTCACGGTCCGGCCCGATCGCTCTTTCGTACTCCAGAAATCCGGTATTCTTACCCATTCTTCTTCCCTCCTTTTCCGGTTGCCAGTTCGAATGCCATCATGCGGGCTTCCTCCCCTTCGTAGCCTTGCTTCTCGACTTCCGCGAGCTTCTCGTTATACTTCGCATAATCATACGGCAGCACTTTGACGAAGCGGCCGATCAGATCATCGAAATTCTGGAGGATATGCTCAGCATAGGTGCTCTCTGTCGCTCTTACATGTGCGCTGATCTGTTCTCTTACGAATTCGATCTCGGAAGGATCGGACAGCGGCAGAAGTTCTACCATCTCCTTGTTGCATCTTACGGCAAAGTCACCGTTGGCGTCATAAACATATGCGATACCGCCGGACATACCTGCGGCGAAGTTTCTGCCTGTCGGTCCGAGCACGATCGCGCGTCCGCCGGTCATGTACTCACATCCGTGATCGCCGACACCTTCGACGACTGCTGTCGCGCCACTGTTTCTTACGCAGAAGCGTTCACCGGCAATACCGCTGATATATGCAGTACCGGATGTCGCACCATACAGAGCGACGTTTCCGATGATGGTGTTTTCCTCCGAGCGGAAAGCAGCCTCCCGGTCTTTTCTGACGACGATCTTTCCTCCGGACAGACCCTTTCCGACATAGTCGTTTGCATCACCTTCGAGGCGGAGTGTTAATCCTTTCGGAATAAAAGCACCGAAGCTCTGTCCTGCGGATCCTCTGAAATGAACATCGATGGAGTCTTCCGGCAGTCCTTCTTCACCGTGGATACGGGTGATCGCAGATCCGAGCTGCGTTCCTGCAGCACGGTCGGTGTTATGGATCTCAAGAGACAGGCTGACCTTTCTGCCTTCGTTCAGAGCCGGCTCGGAGAGCGGGATCAGGACCTTATAGTCGAGTGTTTCTTCCAGCTTATGATTCTGAGCTGCCGTGTGATGTGTGATGACAGTCGAATCCAGCTGCGGACGGTAAAGGATCGAAGAAAGATCGATGCCTGTGGACTTCCAGAACTTGATTGCTTTATTTACACGGAGCATATCGGATCTTCCGACCATCTCATCGATCGTACGGAAACCGAGCTGTGCCATGATCTCTCTAAGTTCTTCTGCGATGAAGCGCATGAAGTTGACAACATATTCCGGCTTACCTTCGAACTTCGCACGAAGCTTCGGGTTCTGTGTCGCCACACCGAAGGGACATGTATCGAGGTTACATACACGCATCATGGCGCATCCGAGAGCGACCAGAGGACCTGTTGCAAAGCCGAATTCCTCGGCGCCCAGCAGGCATGCGATCGCGACATCACGTCCGGTCAGGAGTTTACCGTCTGCCTCGACCGTGATACGGGAACGAAGGTCATTGAGGAGCAGTGTCTGGTGCGCTTCCGCGACACCCAGCTCCCATGGAAGACCCGCATGGCGGATCGACGTTCTCGGTGCGGCACCTGTTCCTCCGTCATAACCGGAGATCAGGACGACGTCTGCGCGTGCTTTTGCAACACCTGCGGCGATCGTACCAACACCGACTTCGGAAACGAGCTTGACATTGATACGTGCGAAGCGGTTCGCATTCTTTAAGTCGTGGATCAGTTCCGCTAAGTCCTCGATCGAGTAGATATCATGGTGCGGCGGCGGAGAGATCAGGCCTACACCCGGAGTACTGTGACGTGTCTTTGCGATCCAAGGATACACTTTACCGGCCGGCAGCTGTCCGCCTTCACCCGGCTTTGCACCCTGGGCCATCTTGATCTGGATCTCTTTGGCATGTACAAGATAATCGGAAGTAACACCGAAACGTCCGGATGCGACCTGCTTGATCGCACTCATCTTCGAATCGCCGTTCGGCATTCTCTCATAACGTTCCGGATCTTCACCGCCCTCACCGGTATTGGACTTACCGCCCAGGCGGTTCATCGCGATCGCCAGTGCTTCATGAGCTTCCTTACTAATGGAACCATAAGACATAGCACCCGTCTTAAAGCGCTTGACGATGTTTTCTACCGGCTCGACTTCGTAGATGGAGATCGGCTGCTTCGAGGGCACGAATTCCAGAAGTCCACGGATCGTGCAGAGTCTTTCGTTTTCTTCATTCAGGCCGCGGCTGTATTCCTTAAAGAGGTTATAATCACCTTTTCTGACCGCGTTCTGCAGCTGGTAGATCGTCTTGGGGTTAAACATATGGTATTCCCCGTCTTTTCTCCACTGATATACACCGCCGCTCTCGAGTCCGGGCTTCGTTTCCGCTGTCTTATATGCAGCTTCCATACGGCTTCCGACTTCCTTAGCGATCTCATCGAGGCCGATACCGCCGATGCGTGATGCAGTCGATGTGAAGTACTTATCGATGACTTCTTCACCGATACCGAGTGCTTCAAAAATCTGCGCACCCTGGTAGCTCTTCACTGCCGAGATACCCATCTTCGAGAGGATCTTGACGATGCCGTGGCGGGCAGCGGAGATATAGTTATCGATTGCTGTTTCCACATCTTTGTCCAGACGCTGATGGTCGATCTCATCCTTGATCGTGGCGTACGCCATATACGGATCGATCGCAGATGCGCCGTAACCGACCAGAAGTGCGAAATGATGTACTTCTCTGGGTTCACCGGACTCGAGTACGATCGAGGTCATGTGACGCTGACCCGCTCTTACCAGATGCTGATGCAGGCCGGAGACCGCAAGGAGCGCCGGGATCGGACTCTTATCCGCGTCCGCGTCACGGTCGCTGAGTACCAGGATATTCGTTCCTTTTTCCACTGCGGCGGATGCTGCCTTGCAAAGATCATCCATCGCCTTTTCGAGAGTATGGCCGTCACCGTTTGCTTCGTAGAGGATCGGAAGAACGACCGACTTAAAGCCTTTTCTCTTTATATTCTTTACGGCCGCCAGTTCCTCATCTTTCAGGATCGGGCTCGGAAGCGCGATATGACGGGCATCGGTAGCCTTCGGCTCGATGATGTTTCCCTCGTTTCCGAGATACATTCTCTCCATGATGACGATGTCCTCACGGATGCAGTCGATCGGCGGGTTCGTGACCTGGGCGAACAGCTGCTTGAAGTAGTTATACAGGAGCTGAGGCTTATCCGAAAGCACTGCGATCGGACTGTCGTTACCCATGGCGCCGATAGCTTCTGCTCCGGTGCCGGCCATCGGAATGACCATCTTTCTTATATCTTCATATGTATAGCCAAACATCTTCTGACGGACTTCGATATCAGAAACCGTGTAAAGATCAGCGGCATTCTTCTTCGCCTTCGATCTGGAAGCTGCCTTGGCAGGTGCTTTTGCCGAGGACTGATATTCTTCGACAAGATCGGAAAGTCGGACCATATTCTCATCGATCCACTGCTTATACGGATGCGCGGATGCGACTTTCTTCTTGATCTCCTCGTTGGTGATGATGCGGCCTTCCTCGGTATCGATCAGAAGCATGCGGCCCGGACGGAGACGGTTCTTACTGATCACGCGGCTCTCATCGACCGGCAGAACACCCGCCTCGGAAGAGAGGATCACGTAGCCGTCTTCCGTTACCACATATCTTGCAGGACGAAGTCCGTTTCTATCGAGCGTGGCAACGATCGAACGTCCGTCGGTAAATGCCAGCGCTGCAGGACCGTCCCAGGGTTCCATCAGCATGCTGTTATATTCATAGAAAGCCTTCAGGTCTTCGTCCATCTGCTCGTGCTTGATCCACGGCTCCGGTACCATCATCATGGCGGTCTCTGCAAGCGATCTTCCGGAGAGAGTCAGGAACTCGAGGGTATTATCGAACATCGCCGAGTCAGAACCGTTCGGGTTGATGATCGGCAGGACCTTCGCCATGTCATCGCCGAATGCTTTGTTACTGATCGAAGCGGATCTCGCATACATCGCGTTGATGTTTCCGCGAAGTGTATTGATCTCACCGTTGTGGATCAGATAGCGGTATGGATGGGCACGTTCCCAGCTCGGAAAAGTGTTCGTGCTATAGCGGGAGTGTACGAGCGCCAGTGAGGAATCAAAAGAAAGATCCTTCAGGTCGAGATAAAAAGCATCCATCTGTTCCGGGGTGAGCATGCCCTTATATACGATCGTTCTTGTAGAAAGAGATGCGAAATAGAAATATCTCGGATCGGTCTCGGAGAGCTCGATCGTTCTCTTCTCAAGCTTCTTACGGATCACATACAGTGCCCTGTCAAAAGCGATGCCTGCCTTTGTCTTCTCACCACGGCCGATGAAGACCTGCGCGATATACGGGCGGTTCTCCTTCGCTGTAATACCGATCGTGCTCTCATTGACAGGAGTATCACGCCAGCCGAGAACGATCTGTCCTTCCTCTTCAACCGCCTTATTGATGACCTTCATGCACTTTTCACGGGCATCGCTCTGGCGCGGCAGGAAGACCATACCTACACCATAGTCCCCCATCGGAGGAAGGGTGATGTTCTCTTCGGGGCAGACCTTCCGGAAAAATGCATCCGGGATCTGAAGGAGCATGCCCGCTCCGTCGCCGGTATTTTCATCACTGCCCTCACCACCGCGGTGCGCCAGATTTGCAAGGATCTTAAGACCATCCTTCACCGTCTGGTGTGTCCGCTTGCCGTGGATATTTACTACAAAACCGATACCGCACGCATCGTGCTCATATTCCGGAGAATAAAGTCCCTGTTTTTGCATCATCATAATCTTCCTCCTCAGGTCATCTAAGCGTCCCGGGAAGAGCAGACAACAGCAAAGGCGCCAGGCCTTGCCGTCTTATCTTACGGGAGATTCCACGTAAGATCCCGGGAAGCACTTAGCGCCTTTGCCAGTATTCGATGGATACATCTTATCAATTTGCAAGTTTTATTGCAACAACTTGCAAAATTATGGGCAAAAAACATTCAAAAATGCGTATGATTTGTTTCACTGTGCATTTTCAGTGCACTAATTATTCATTTTTATTCTTGGTATTCTCTTCTGTTTCCGCTTTGGTTTCTTCTTTTTTCTCTGCGGAATCTGTCTTTTTCGGGAAAACGATCGTGATCGTCGTTCCGAGTCCCGGCTCACTTTCGAGCGACACATTCGCATCGTGATGCTGCGCGACGTGCTTTACGATCGAGAGGCCCAGGCCTGTGCCGCCGATCTCCTTGGAGTGACTCTTATCTACCCGGTAAAATCTTTCAAAGACTCTCTTTTGGTGTTTCTGCGGAATACCTATACCGGTATCCTTGACCGCAAGGGCCACATCTCCGTTTTCTTTTGTCGCAATCTTTACTTCCACGCTTCCACCCGGAGTGTTGTATTTGATCGCATTATCACAGAGGTTATAGACCATCTCATTGAGGAGCGCATAGACACCTGTAATAGACGTGGATTTTCCCGCCAGACTAAGCTTGATCCCCTGCTTGTCAGCGATAGGACGAAGCCCGTCCAGAACTTCAGAAGAAAGATCATACAGATCGACCTTCTCCCACTTCGGCTCTTCTTTATTCTCATCAAGACGGGACAGCTTGATAATGTCATCGATCAAGGCGATCAGGCGCTGGGATTCTTTATATATATCATTTGAAAACTCCTGCACCTTATCGTCAGAGACTACGCCCTGTGACAGAAGTTCCGCAAATCCGGAGATCGATGTCAGCGGTGTTTTCAGCTCATGGGAAACGTTGGCCGAGAACTCACGGCGCATCTGCTCTCTGGATTCCACTTCTTCCTGGATCGTCATCTTCTGCTCCTGGATCTTATCGATCAGCGGTGTAAGCTCAGGATACTTATTGATCTCCGGACGCTCCAGATCGATCGCATTGATCGGGTTTACGATCTGCTTAGCAATACGGAAGGAAAGAACTGCCGAGATCACGAGAACCAGGATCAGGACCCAGAGGATCGGACGGACAGCCACCAGAGCCTTATTTACGGCACTGACAGGACGGCCCAGTCGGATGATCGTTCCGTCTTTACATTTTCTTGCGTAGTACATGGTGGATTCACCGCTGCTTTCAGACTTCCGGATCTTCTTTCCTTCTCCTTCTTCCATCGCCTCGGATACTTCTTCATGGTCTTTTTCATTTCCTGTCGGAACCTGGGCTTCACTATCGTAAAGAACGTCGCCGTTTCCATCGATCCAGGTGACACGATTCTCATCACCAAGTGATTTCAGATAGTCTTCTCCACCAAGAAGAAGTCCCTGCTCCGCATAGACTGCTTCCTGTTTCAGAGCACCATATGTATCGTTTTTGATCTGCGTGTACTGTATCCCGAAGAAAAGCACCGCACAAAGTGCAAGGATAGATATACCGATTAGAAAAGTATTACGAAAAATCGTCTTAATCATACATTATTCCTCCAACAAACGATATCCGATTCCGCGGACAGTCTGGATCAGCCGTCCCGCTTCGCCCAGTTTTGAACGCAGCGTCCGGATGTGTACATCCAGAGTACGGTTTTCTCTCTCTGCTCCCAGTCCCCAGATGCGGTCCAGCAGCGTTTCCCGGCTCATCACGATACCGGTGTTTTCCGCCAGAAGGCAAAGGAGCATGAACTCCTTATATGTTAATGTAACACTTTCCCCATTGACTGTGGTCTCGTGACGTTCCGGGCAGATGTACAGAGGTCCGATCCTGTATTCCGAGATCGTCTGTCCTCTCTGATGGCGTCTCAGCATAGCCCGGACTCTGGCCGCAAGCTCCATCATGCCAAACGGCTTCGACACATAATCGTCCGCGCCGGCATCAAGACCGACCACACGGTCATATTCGGTATTTTTTGCAGTTAACATAATTACGGGAATATCTTTCGTCACCGCATTTCCGCGGATACGCTTTAAGATCGAGATACCATCTTCACCGGGAAGCATGATATCCAGAAGGATCAGCTCCGGAAGTTCTTTCTCTAGAGCTTCCCAAAAAGGCTCGGCAAGTTCAAAGCCTTCCGCATCATAGCCTTGGCTCTTCAGTGCATAGATCACAAGTTTGCGTATGCTCTCGTCATCTTCCAGAAGATAGATCACTACTCTCACCTCGAAGTCATCTTATCATATCGGCTCACTTATCGGGCATTTCTTTCCTGGATTTAACCTACATTTAACATTCCGCAGGTAGTGCATTTAACATTAAATTATGTACATTGATGGTAAGGAAGAAGGTGAATCGATGACAGTATCTGAAATTGCAAGCCTGTTTACAGGCGTAGCTCTATTTCTTTTCGGCATGTCTCTTATGGGAGACGGTCTGAAAAGAGTCTCCGGAAACAAACTGGAACCTATTCTTTTCCGTCTTACCGGAACACCGATCCGCGGCATGATCTTAGGTGCAGGTGTTACCGCCGTTATTCAATCCTCATCGGCAACCTCTGTTATGGTCGTCGGTTTCGTTAACTCGAAGATGATGAAAGTCAAGCAGGCCATCCCTGTTATCCTCGGCGCCATCCTCGGCACGAGTATCACCGGCTGGGTCATCTGCCTGAGTTACGTAGACGGAGCCAAGGGCATCTCCAGTATCTTTACCACTGCCACACTGACCGGCATCATCGCCGTCACGGGCATTATTCTCCGCATGTTTAACAAGAACCAGCACCGCCGTTATATCGGCGACATCATGCTGGGTTTTGCTGTCCTTATGGTTGGCATGAGCACCATGAGCGGTGCCGTAAACGGACTTGGAAAGCAGGAGTGGTTCACAGGCATGCTGACCTCCATGACCAATCCTTTCTTAGGTATCCTGACAGGTATTCTGTTCTCCACGCTCCTTCAGTCCGCTTCCGCTGCTGTCGGTATCGTACAAGCTCTCTCGATCACGGGTGTTATGACCTTCGGATCGTCCCTGCCGCTTCTCATGGGTATCTGTATCGGTGCATCCGTTCCGGTACTTCTTTCCGCACTGGGCGCGACCAGAGATGGCCGCCGCACCGCAGTCAGCTATCTCGTTGCTTCCTTCATGGGTGTTATGGTATGTGCCTCCATCTTCTACGTCGCGGAATCGATCTTCAGTTTCCCGTTTATGGATAAGATCATGACACCGATGTGGCTGGCACTCATAAATACGATCCTTCGTTTTACGATCCTTTGCCTGCTGGCGCCCTTCATCGATGTACTGGAAGCTGCCGCCTCCATCTTCGTTCCGGAAAAACAGGAAGAAAAAGACTCGACAGCTGTCCGCCTTGAGGAACGCTTCCTTGCTCACCCGGCACTGGCGATCGAGCAGATCCGCCTGACGATCTGCGAAATGGCAACGAAGACCGAAGAATCGATCCTCACTTCGATCGGTCTTCTGAATCACTATAACGATTCCGCTTTCTCTCAAGTACTGGATCTGGAAACTGTCGGTGACCGCTACGAGGATGCTCTCGGTTCTTATCTTGTAAAGCTCACCGGTCAGGAACTTACAGAGTCCCAGGGACGCTCAGCATCCCTTTATCTGCATACACTTTCCGACTTCGAACGTATCTCTGACCACGCCAGGAACCTCGCCCAGAATTTCCAGGAATGCCATCAGAAACAGATACACTTCTCCGAAGAAGCGATGAACGAACTGAATGTCATGATCCAGGCGATCCGTGAGATCCTTCATGTTACTACCGAGGCTTTTTTGAAGTCTGATCCGGATCTCGCCAAGAAAGTAGAACCTCTCGAAGAGATCATCGACGAACTGTGCGATAAGATGAAGTCCCGCCATGTTGAGCGACTGCAGCGCGGTTCCTGTACGATCTCCCAGGGATTTGTATTCAATGATCTTCTGACAAACTTCGAGCGTGTCTCTGACCACTGCTCCAACATCGCTGTCGCGATCATCGAGCTCGAGGCAGATGACTTTGATACTCACGAGTATCTCGGAAATCTTAAGGAAAAGCAGACTGCCGACTATCAGCAGCACTATGATGAATATTCCAAGCAGTTCTTCTTCGAGTAAAATCCGGATAGATATTTAAGTACAAACAGGGGAGTCTCATAAAGATGAGGCTCCCTCTTTTTGTCACTAAAACAGTTAATGATGCATTGTAAAGAATCCGTCGAGTCTTCCGTACGAGAGGACATTTCCCGTGTTTCCGTCTTTATCGGTATCCAGCCCCTCGAAGATCTTATCGAGGTAGTTGCTGCCCTTGTCAAAATTCCAGTTGCCCACGCTCATATCATTTTTGAGCGCGAAGACAAATACAGTATATGTATGTGTTGTTCCGGACGGCGGATACGGACCGACATATTGCTGTCCCATATTACTTCTGAATTCACTGTCGATCTCACCTTCTGTCATCGATGTATTCGTCGTGATATAGTCCATGTGAAGCCATCCGCCATCGAGCATGATGACGACATACTGTGATGCGCCTTCCACTTTATCCCATGTGAGTTCCGGAGACATATTCTGCCCGTCGAGGGTCTTGGAGATCTTCGTATCCCAGATATCATCATGCAGGTTCTGCGAGGTGACATTGATCGTAGGAAGATCCTTAAACGGGACCTCTTTGATATACGTATCGGACTTTGCCGTCAGATAATCCCATCGGCTGAGCTTATCCACTTTCCCCGGAAGTGATATCGTGCCCTGACCTTCTCCATAGTCGAGGACAATCGTCATGGAACCGTCTCTTTTTACTTCAGCGGAATATAGCTTCACATCCTCGAAGCAGAGTTTCTGTACGCCGGCATATAGCACACTGTCACTTGTCCCGCTGAAGGTCACATCGATCTTTTCACTTCCATCTGTTGCTTTACCGGTGGTCCCTTTAATATCTTTCATATCTTTTCCGAAGTGGATATAGAAAACGCCGGAGACACCCTTGAAGTCTTCTGCGAGCGCCGGGCTTATCGACGCACAGTCATCCACAACGAACCGCCAGTAGGAATCCGGAATCTCCGAGGTATCTCCGAGTTCCCACTTCGTTTCCACGGAGCTCTCGATTTCCCACGGTCCGTCTTTTTCTTTCTGGATATAGGTCACGTTTTTCTCGATGGTCTGCGGAAAAACACCAGCACTGA
>JAEEGJ010003397.1_pt1 | contig 62022 bp, 44 predicted proteins | sample 8958761 | NCBI WGS metagenome assembly JAEEGJ01 (sample SAMN16246546, study PRJNA631951) | gut metagenome | biome: gut microbiome; feature: rumen; material: RS-attached | host: Bos | place: Iran: Karaj | collected 2018-10 | reverse complement strand
TCTCGGAGTGGTTGATGATATGGTGAATGTTATCGGCCTTGAACTCATGCAGGATAGGAACTACAACAGCTCCGTAGGTGAGTGCTGCGATGCAGGCTGTACCCCAGTTTGAACTGTTCTTGCCGCAGAGTGCAATGCGGTCACCGGGTTTGATGCCGGCCTCCTCGAACAATATGTGCAGCTTGGCTACACGGCGGGCTACGTCGCGGTAGAGCAGGGTAGCGCCTTTATAGTCGGTGAATGCCTCCAGGTCCCAGTTACTGGTTATGGAACCGGCTATGTAAGCATTCAGGTTCTTCTCGGTGAAGACGTTGTCGGATCTGTCGTAATGATCTATCATATAATGTGATGTTATTTATTCAGATTGTAATTCCTCTCGCCGAATATGGAACTGCCTATGCGTACCATATTGCTTCCAGCCTCAATGGCCAGTTGGTAATCGCCGCTCATTCCGGCCGATATCGTATTGAAATCGGCACTCTGGGCGAAATACTTCTGCTTGTATGTGTCAAAGAGTTCTTTCAGACGGCCGAACTCACGACGGACCTGAGCCTCATCATCAGTATTGGTGGCCATTCCCATCACTCCGCCTATGGTGATGTTCTGCAGCTCTTTCCACTTACCCTCATCCAGCATCTGGGTGCACTCATCGGCCGAGAATCCGAACTTGGTCTCCTCGGAGGCTATGTGCAACTGCAGAAGGCAGATGATGTGGCGGTTAAAGCGTGCGGCCTGACGGTCTATCTCGGCGAGTTTGTCATAAGTATCAACTCCCTGTATGACCGATACGTACGGCGCCATCATCTTGATCTTGTTGCTCTGTACGTGGCCGATGAAATGCCACTCTATGTCCTTGGGCAGAACCTGGCTCTTGGCAGTCATCTCCTGAACCTTATTCTCGCCGAAAATGCGCTGACCGGCATCGTATGCCTCCTGCAACATCTCAACGGGATGGGTCTTGGATACTGCTACAAGCGTTACTCCTGCTGGGAGTGTGGCTTTGATTCTGTTCAGGTTCTCTTTAATCATATTCCTCTAAAGCGGTGCAAATTTACTCAGAGGCGGGCACTGCGTAATTTTTATTTGTCATTATTTAGCCTTGGGTGCACACTTTATATCAATGTGTGCACGTTTTAGCCCTTCCGCTACGGCATCAAGTTTTATGGTTCCCTTCTTCCCGTTGTTCTGCAGTACCACAAGACACTTTCCGTAGAATGCCTTGCGCTTGTCATCCTTGAATCGCTCCAGCGATATAGGACTGCCGTTGTCAACGCCTGCTATGAAACCGTTGCCGCTGATTTCAAACTGAACCAGGTTGTCGGCATTGGGGCACAGGTTACCATCCTTGTCCAGTATCTCTACTGTTACAAAACTCAGGTCCGTGCCGTTGCTTTTAATGGTGCTGCGGTCCGGGGTGAGGCGAATCTGTGCGGGCTCTCCTGCGGTATGTATCTCCTGGCTAGCGGTCTCAACGCCCTCCTTGCGGGCCACTACCTTTACGGTTCCGGGCTCAAAGGTTACGTTCCAGACTACGTGCAGGTGCTCTGCGTCCTTGCTGCGAACGCCCTGTGACACACCGTTTATAAAGAGTTCAACCTCATCGGCGTTGTTGTAGTAGCACCACATGTCTATCTGCTCTCCGGGAGTCCAGTTCCAGTGGGGGAACAGGTGCAGCACGGGGGTATCGGTCCACTCGGATTGGTACAGATAGTAGACGTCCTTGGGGAATCCGGCCAGGTCAACTATGCCGAAATAGGAACTGCGGGCGGGCCAGCCGTAGGGGGTGGGCTCGCCAATGTAGTCGAATCCGGTCCAGATGTACTGTCCGGCCACGAAGGGCTGGGAGTTCAGGAATATCAGGTTATCCTCATGATGGCTGCCCCACGGGGTGCGTACGTTGTCGTAAGCCGAGCATGAGAAGGTGTCGTTAAAGTAGGGGCGGTCCCAGCGCACGGGGCGAGTCATGAGTTTGTCCGACGGCATCTCGTAGAAACCGCGTGTCATCAGGGCCGATACGCTCTCGGTGATGATGAAGGGTTTGCCGGGGAAGAGGCGCGGCACTGCGGGTACGTTCTGGTTATGGTAGTTGTAGCCTATCACGTCAATGGCTCCCGAGCGGAACAGGTTGTTGTTGGGGCTGGGCTCGTTGCAGCCTGCGGTTACGGGACGTGTGGGGTCATAATGCTTGATGATCTCTACCAGATTCTTTGTTATGAAAGAGTTTACGTTACCTACATCCTCTTTCCTGTCGTAAACAAAGCCATCTTCCCTGAAAGAAAGAGTCTCGAATAGCTCGTCCGATAAGGTGTCTGCGCGTGCATCGGGCCACTGTTCCTGAACTTCATTCCCTATACTCCATATCACTATTGACGGGTGGTTTCGGTCACGTTTGACCAGGTCGCTCAGGTCCAGGTTTGCCCATGTCTCAAAGAACCGGGCATAGTCGTGCTCGGTCTTGCGGCGGTGCCACATGTCAAAGGCCTCATCCATGACCAGGAATCCCATACGGTCGCACAGGTCCAGGAGTTGTGGTGAGGGTGGGTTATGTGAGCAGCGTATGCCGTTACAGCCCATAGCCTTGAGTATCTGCAACTGACGTTCTATGGCACGCTCGTTGACTGCGGCGCCCAGGCAACCTAGGTCATGGTGAAGGCATACTCCGTTTATTCGTACATGCTCACCGTTCAGGTAGAATCCGCTGTCCGCCCTGAACTCAATTGAGCGTATACCGAATACAGTGCTGTAACTGTCCAGTAATTTCTTTCCGTCTTTGTCATAAATATCGGTTGTTACAGTGTAAAGGTAAGGCCTTTCCAGATCCCATAATACGGGATTGTTTATCTGTAATGTATCTGTTCTTTCCTGCGTGTATGCAGTGCTCAGGACAATTTGTCTGGATGGCTCTGTCTTTGCAACAATATTGTTGTCTGCATCAAATACGGTTTGTCCTATTTTTACGGTTTCTATAGGAGTGGTATTATCATAAGGTTTTACAATCTCGCAATTTACCTTAACGGTAGCCGTTCCGTCGGGATTGATATCGGATATGACAGCTGTTCCCCATTGTGGAATATGAATTGGATTCAGTTTTACGATCCTCACATCACGGTATATTCCGCAGCCTGAGTACCAGCGACTGTTGGGCTGGTCAGAGTTGTCTACCTTGACGGCTATGACATTGTCTCCGTCCCAGTTGATGTAAAGATTCAGGTTATAACTGAACGATATGTATCCGTAGGGGCGTGTGCCCAGCAAGTGTCCGTTCAAATAGACCGAGCTGTTCATATAGACTCCGTCAAACTCAATACTAATGATGTTTCCCTTATCTTTCTTGGAAACGGTGAAACTCTTGCGGTACCAGCCGATGCCGCCGGGCAGCGCACCGCCGCCTGTGCCGGAGGGGTTGTGCTCGTCGAAATCACCCTCGATGGCCCAGTCGTGAGGCAGATTCAGTTTCCGCCAGCCGCTGTCATCATATCCGGGTGCTTCGGGGTTCTCATCGGCCCCTACATTAAGACTGAATTTCCAGTCTCCGTTGAAGTTCTCAACCTCCCTTGCGCCGAGACCTGTAAAGGAAAGGGCAAACAGGAAAAATAGTACTTGTTTTATGCGTCTCATAAGGGCAAAGATAAACCTAAAATGCATATCTTCGCGTTCAGTTATGGAGAAGTTTCTGGCCAGACGACTGTACGGTAGGGACGAGGGCGTGAGAGGAGGTTCACGTCCTGCAATCATCATTGCAACTACCGGTATTGCGGTAGGTCTGGTGGTTATGATACTTACTCTTGCCATCACCCGCGGATTCAAGACCCAGATACGTGACAAGGTCATGGGCTTCTCGCAGCATATCACCGTCACCAACTCCCGCGTGGGTCTGGGCGTGGTTGAGGACCCGGTCAGCTGTAACGATGCTGCCATGAGAGCTCTCGTGGCGCAGGATCTGGTTGAGCGCGTTCAGCCATACATCAACAAACCCTGTATTATCCGTACCGATGAGGCCTTCCACGGCTTCATGCTCAAGGGCATCGGCCCCGATTATGACCGCACGTTCCTGAACAGTTACATGGTGCGCGGCGGATTCCCTGAGCCGCAGGATTCACTGGGTAACAACTGGGTGGTCCTTTCCAAGAATATAGCCGATATGCTGGGACTGGATGTGGGCTCCAAGGCCGATGTCTATTTCATGCAGACCCAGGTACGCATACGCCGCCTGACGGTTACGGGTATCTATGAGACCGGATTCATGGAGTATGACCGTATGTTCGGCATATCTGAACTCCAGCTGCTTCAGCGTCTCAATGACTGGGAACCTTATGAGTACAGCGGTCTGGAGATTGGCCTTAAAAGCGTAAGCGATGTTGAGGACGGCTACTTCCAGGTGCGTGAGGTTGTTAATGACCTGGAGGACCTTACAGGTGAGGATTATCTGGTTCGCACGCTTTATGATACCCATTCAGGTCTGTTCGCATGGCTTGAGGTGCTGGATCTGAATGTCTGGATTATCCTGGCTCTTATGTTGGGCATTGCAGGATTCACCATGATATCAGGTCTGCTCATAATCATATTTGAACGTACTGCAACTATTGGTACGCTCAAGGCTCTGGGTGCATCGAACAAGACGGTCAGGAAGATATTCCTGCGTCTGGCTTCATACATCATAATGAAGGGAATGGCAATAGGAAATATCATTGGAATATCGCTCTGCCTTATCCAGAAGTGGTTCCGTATATTCTCGCTTGATCCGGCCAACTATTATCTGGACAGCGTACCTATGCAGTTGGGAGCAGGATGGCTCATCACTCTCAACGTTACCATGTTCCTGCTCTCAATGCTCATGATGCTGCTTCCAAGCGCAGTCATCTCAAGGATAGTTCCTTCAAAGTCTATCCGTTTCGAGTGATCCTGAAAGTCGTGCGTATTCCTCACGCGCTGCGGCCATATCGGCCATGAAGTCGGGGCTGGTATGCATTCGCGCAAATACTGCGGCGGCCAGCATCCTTGATGCGTCTACATCACTCTGCCAGTGGTAGCCCAGTATCACGCGGCTCTGTCCCCATTCGTAACCAAGCAGAAGTATGGCGTCCTGTGCGGCGGGATTGATCTCGGCCAGGATAAGGGCAAGTCCCCATCCGCGTACGGTATGGCCCGACGGGTAGGAGCCTGTGGGGTGCTCACGGTCCTCGCTGGCAGGCAGTCCTGACGGCTCATTGTAGTAATTGTAGGGCCTGGGGCGCATATACTTGGCCTTGGGATATGTGGCGCTTGACTGGAAGGTGGGAACTGCACGGTTCAGCAGACGCATGATGGCAGGGGTGGTCTCCCTTGAGATTTTCATGCCGAACGGCTCGCTGAAGTATGCTGCCATCTCAGATGCGGTGTTGACGGCATGATTCTGCGCCTGCTTGAGCCTGAGCGAGTCAAGACGCTGTGCCTTGCCCCATTCATACTGTGAAACGTCATATGCGAACTGGGTTGAGTTGGTGTCAGGCGGTGCCGGCAGAAAGAGTACTGCATTGGGCAGTGAATCGGCACTGAAATATGAGGTGGGGCGTCTGTATTGCGCCTGAACGCAGACTGAAATCAGTAAAATGGCAGCTGATACAACAAATGACTTTCTCATAATAGTTCTGTAGGTTAAGCACTGCAAATATAACAACAAAAAAATACCGGTGCCTTGTTAGGGACACCGGTATTTCAAAAGGTCGGGCGGACTTACTTGATAATCTTCTTTCTGCCCTTGATTATGATTCCGTTCTCAGCGTCATTCTCAATCTTGCGACCCTGCAGGTCAAACATCATATCGTCTGAATCAGCATTGATTACAGAGATACCGGTTGTCTGTGAACCTACAGTGAGCTGGAGAGGATTGCTGGGTGTGCCGATGATATCGTCGTTCCTGTAGTCAACGCTCTGCTCTATGTTGTAGAACTGTCCGTTGATTACGGCTACGGCTCTCAGCTGGGTCTGCTTGTCACCGGGAACAGTCATGTAAACCAGTCCGTTCTCATCAGTGAACTGAGCCTGACGGCACTGACCCTCAGCGAATATTCCGAGTTCGGCATTCTTGGCCGGCTGACCGTTATAGAGAACCTTGGCAATTACAACCATGTTGCCTGAGAACTCATGATAGTCAACAGGCTGGAATGAAGACTGGGCACCGGATGACCTTCTGGGTGCACGACGAGGTGAGGTGGTCACTGTCGGATAACTGAACTGACGCTCAGCATCGGTAGTGCTCATGATCATGTAACCGTGTCCGGGCTCCAGAGTCTTAAGTGAACCGTTCCACTCAAAGTTGTCATAGTATGCAACTCCGCTCTGTCCCTTGATGATATCACCGTTCTGAGGATTCATGCCGGCAAGAGCATCGGTAACAGATATTACCTGGCTGCCGTAGTAACCAATCCAGTTCCAACCGCGAACGATTGTAATCTTCTGGTCCTGCGGATTGATTCGGCTTCCTATCAGGCTCAAGTCCTTATCGGCAGACATCTTGACTGAGTACATGCGGCTGTAGGACAGATCCTTCATTGAACCGGCCCAAATGTTGCCCTCATGCATGATGAATCCTTCCTCCTGACTCTGACCCTTTACCATTACCAGGCCATCGGCTACGCTGCCGAATACAGACTTGACGTTCTCCGCATCGGGCTTGACATAGAGTGAGAACCAGTTCCAGCCCTTCTTGAGTTCTGTGGTCTGCTCAATCTTGTCAACTGCGGTGAGGGTGGTGGGAGTATCATATCTGCCTATGAGGTCAAGAGCATTGAATCCGATTGTCTCGCTGGCCTCGACGATAGGATAGATGGTTCCGGTTGAGGCATCGTATGCACGGAAGGTTACCTCCTTTGATGCATCGTTGCTGTTACCGTAGATATCCATTGTTACATAATAGGTATCGTAACGCTTCAGGTACTCGGGATGTGCCACACCGCGGCATACTCCGTCAATGAATGCGGCTACAAGGTCCTGACTGTCATCGGCTGTCGAGCCCGGCATCTTGAGGACGCTGATAAGGCTCATAGGCATCTCATAGTCGTTGGCCCTTACGCTCCATGAAGGAACATCGCCTGTTACGTTTACGCTGACGGTGAGAGGAGTCTCGATTCCGTTGTTACCCTTCAGGTAGATGGTCTCCTCGTAGTGGCCGATAGGCGTTGACTCGCTTACGGTGAAGGTGATGCGTGTCTCGGCGGTCGGGTTGGTTACACCGTAATCGGCGCTTGCCTCGAGCCAAGAGGGCATTCCGCTTATTGACCACAACTGCTGTACGCCGCCCTTGTTGATGATGGTGGCGGTTGCAGAGGTCTCATCCTTTACGTGGGTGGTCATCTGCAGCTCGTCCTCCTTCCACTCAAGCTCGTTGCGGTTTACGAATACTGTCCAGTTGACAGGCTCCGAGTAGTTACCGTTGGCATCACGCAGGTCGCGTACCGTCAGGTTCAGGTAGCAGCCTTCGATGATGGTGGGATCCTCGTCGATGGTGATGACGATCTTGGTGTCAGATGCGCTGTAGTCATAACTTACGTTGGTCTCGATCTGCTTGTTGCGCAGGGCGGGAGCCTCGGGAGCATAACTGAGCTGACCGCTGGTGAGTTCAGCATTGAACTTCCTGCCTGCAAGGTCAGTTGCATAACCCTTGGTGATGACCTGATTGCCGCTGTCCAGACCCTTGGTCTCGAACGGATAGTAGGCTACAAGTCCCTCCTCGGTGCCGGTAAGACGAAGCTTGCGCTTGTTGCTTATCTGGCCTGCGTCGAGTGTGGCGTTCCATACGCGGATCTCGTCGATGTTACCGGTGAAGTAGTTGCTGTACTCGTAGTCGAAGTTGCCTCTTGTACGGGTAGCACCTACAATCATATGGTCGGTAGCGATGCTTCCTACGTTCTGTGCGCTGGTGCTTACGGTACGTACACCGTCAACATAAACGGCTGCAGAACCTATGCGGAGCACGTTAAGGGCTACATGGTGCCATGTGTTGTCAGCGAGTGATACTGAACTTGCATCGAATGAGTTGGCATCGGATGTAAGTTTAAGCATGCCGTTCTCAAGCATGAGGCCTACGCCTGCTGCCTGGATTAACTGTGCCTTGCCTGTGCTCTGTGATGTACGCATCCAGAACTCAATCATGTAGTCATCGCCCGGTGTGTGGGGTGACTCTGAGAGGTTGAGCAGCATGGCTGAATTGCCTGTGAACGCAACTGACAGGTTCTCGTTGTTGAGATACCATGACTCATCGGACATAACCATATGGCGTGCCCTTGAGAAGTCGGTGATCTCTGTGCCTTCGCCCTCATTCATCTTCCAGTAGCCTGCCAGATGACGGGTTGAAGGATTCTTGCTCTTGCTGCGGTCAAGAAGGGCAGTGGTGATGTCACGGGCGGTATCCCAGAGCAGAAGCTCGTGGATGGCTCCGTTCATACCCTTACCTACGGCAAGCTGTCCGTTACCGGTGTACTCCTTGATATCGTAAGCGGTGATGATATTTGCTGTTCCGGCATCATCGGCCTGGGCGGCAATCAGCTTGTAGCTGTTTCCGTTCTTGGCGAATGAGAGGGTCAGGAATATCCACTTGCCGGTGGGCAGTGCTACGTTTGACTTGTATGGAGTTCCGGCAATGTCAACGACCAGTTTATTGTCCGATGTTACTCCGACAGTGAACTTGTTGGCGCCGTTTCCGTGACTCAGGATGGTGCCTGCACCGTCAATCTTAACCCACATATCGAATGAGAACTCCTTGCCGGCCAGGTTGATATCGGCCTCGGTCGATGCAGTCATGCTGCTGCCTGACATACGCAGGGCGGTCTCGTGGTCGATGGTTGCACCGTTCAGGACACCGGTCAAGATGAAGTTGCCGGTCTTGGTGATCTCACCGTTCATGAAGGGCTCGTTGAAGGTGATGCTCAGTTCGTCACCGATGCTCAGGATACCGTCGGCGGGCTCAGGCTGACCGAGCGGACGCGGACGCTGCATATCCTTGATGACGGGAATCTCCTGGCTGTACTTGTAAACCTCATCCATACCGAATGTGCTTACTGATACAACGCGGAAGGTGTACTCACCGTCCGAGAAGGATGCCATCGGGAGCTTGTAGGTGATGACACCGCCGCTGGGCAGTTTCTCCTGGTTACCGGTAGGTGTACCGAGCACGTACTCCTTGAACTGTGTCCAGTTGGCGCTGCCCTGCTTCCTGTACTGCAGGCGGAAGGCCTTCAGACCAAGATAGTTGGGATCAAAGTCCTTGAATGATACATTCAGGTCAGTGCCTGTGGTTGAGTTGATCAGTGTGTTGTCCAGCTGCATGGTTACGTCCGAAGATGACGGAACGAAGTAGGCCGATATGTAAGTGGTGTCGGCTATTACATCCCATGTGCTGGTAGGATCATACTGTGTCTGTGAAGCCAGGACGATACCGATTCTCTTGTACTCAAGTATACTCTGGTTGGTCTGCTTGAGCTGGAGAGCCTTGGTGATGGTCTGACCGGCCGGAACCTTGATGAGACGGTCGTCGATGAGTGTCTTACCGTCGATGATGAGCTGTGCACCGTTGGGGTTGGTCTCATCGATCATAATGAGTTTGTAGTATACATCCTCATCAATCTCGGACTGGTTGGAGAGACGCAGTGTGTAGTTTGCTGTTCCGCCCGAAGGTATATCGGTCAGTTCGGCAATATCGACAGATATCTTGGGCATCTCAATCTGCATGGTGGCGTCCATGATTACGGTACCGGGCTTGTAGTACTTGGTTACAACCTTGCCCTCATACGGGTTGCAGGTCTGACCGCCGCGGGTGCGGAAGATAGGACCGTATGAACCGTAGTCGAATACGTCAACCGAGATAGCGTCATCATCGCCCTCCTCGGAGAGTGTGTATGAGTATGTGGTGCTGGTGGCATGTCCGTCCTCGTCAACCTGATGTGTTCCACCCATGGTCTCATCCTGGATGGTGCACTCGATACCGAATCCCTTGATGTCGAATCCGAATGAGTTGTTGACGGTAACACCTGCAGATACCTTCCAGTCCCAAGTGGTAGTCTTGCTTGAATCGGTCTGGATGGAGTAGGATACGTCACTTCCTGAGTCGAATGAGTAGTTGCGGGTATCCTCGGCACGGTTCTCGTAAGCCTTTACCTTCTCCTCCTCGTTCAGGGCCAGGTAGGTCTTCCAGTTATCCAACTGCTCCATAATCCAGATCACACTGTCCTCAAAGTTCTCGTCTACATCCTTGGGAACAAGGTACTTGTAGGTTCCTGCCTTACCGAAGTTGGGATTATCGGGACTGAGGGTTGTGATATATCTGGGTCTGGTGCGGCCGGGAGCGACATCATCGGTTGAAAGATACTCCTGCTGGCTTACTGTCTCCAGCTTGCTGTCAAGCAGCAGATAGTAGTTGGGGAACAGGACGTTCTCGATATAGTTCAGGGTGTAACTGAACAGTGTACCGAATTCAAGTCCGGTTGTCATGATGTCCTCAAGTACGATATGGATGGTTCCGTCGGGCTCGCGCTTGAAGTCAACGTTACGGGCCTTACCGAATATGATGTTGGTTGACTGTCCGATGAAGACGTCACCCTGTGCACCTACGTATTCGGGATCGCTTGATGTGGAGAAGGCCTGAGTGATGGTTGTGGTAGTCTCCCTCTTTGTGGAACTCTCACCCTCGCTTTCCATCTTGGCACCGATCTCCAGGTCATCCTTAGACTCAAGTACGGTGATGTCACCGACACCGGGAGTACCGGCGATGATCTCGGTATGGAGTCCGAAACGGTGCTTGAATGAAACTGAGGCGTTCTCGGTGAAGGTGGCTCCCGTTACCTTTGAAGAGGTGGTTATGCTACCTGTACTCCACTCAGCATGAGAGTTTGTTCCGGGGGGATCACGCAGGATCATGAGCAATTTGTCAGGACCTGCGGTGATGAAGTTGTTACCGGTGGCGAGAGTACCCAGGATGATACCCTTCATACCGTTGCCGCTCCACTGATAGGGACGACCTTCGATGTCGTAGTTCATGGAGATGGTACGGGTGAAGTCACCTGAAATGTTGGGCAGTCCGGCCTTCCACTCATACTTGGCGCAGCCAAGGCTGTCGAGTGTTAACTGGTTGCTCTGAAGTTCAACTACCTGTCCGGCCTTAACTGCAGTACCCTGCTCGGTCACGCCGTCCTCTACATAAACGCTCTGGCTGGCTGAAAGGGCATTGCTGATGGTTACGATGTTTCCTATGAGCGGAACCTTGTCGGTAATGACGTTGTTCTTGTCATCCTGGTTGGTATAGAGCTCATATCCCTCCAGATTGAAGATGTAGTTGTCCTCCTTGATGAACAGAGGTGCACCGTATTTATATGTAACGGTTCCGTTCTCGACAGAGTAGATGTCATTAAGTTTGACAGTCTCTTCGCCTGCTACGAATTCATAGGCGTCTATACCGAAAGATCCGTCATCACGTCCATCCTGAGTTACAGTGAAGACAGGCTGGCTGTGATAGATTTTCTTGTACAGATTGTCATAGGTGTAGAGTTCGTAAGAACCGTCGTCGTGATACAGGGTATCGCTGGTCTGACGGTTGGTTTGGGTCATATCAACGGTAACGCCGTTATCCAGCAGAGACTGCTGTGTCTTGACAACCTTGATGCTGTTGATTGAATATTCAAGAGGCGGCAGCATTGCTGAGAACTCACCTGTCAGCGAGTCAGTCTTGATATAAATGGTGTTGCAGAAGGTCTTCTTGGCACCGAAATATGTATGACTGTTGATTTCCTGTGTTGCAGATTCTGCAGGACGCTGTGCTTCATTGACATCATACCAGTAGGCTGTGCTGTCCTGGTTGTATGTCTTTACGGAGTTGAGGCTGAAATCAGTGTTGAGCGGAGTGAGTTGAAGTTCTGCCACACCGATGTTGTTGGAGCTGAGTCCGAATCCTACAGACTTGTCGCCCTGGATGCTTCCGCCGACTACGCGTCCGGTGAAGTTGACCAGAGTGTTGTCATAGAACTCAAGGTTCTTGATCTCCTGGTTGAAGGTGTGCTTGGTTCCTGCCTTGGCCGGATAGCGTCCCTCAAGGGCAAAGGTGTGTCCGTTCTTCTCGGCTACGATGTAATGGTCGCCGATAGGTACGCTGATGGTGTATTCACCTCTCTCGTTTGTGGTGATGACATCACCGTCCATGGTGCAGGTTACACCGTCAACCCTGAAGCTTACGCCATCAACGGGGTAGGTGGTGTTCTCGTAGTAAACAGTACCGCTTACGGGGAATGACGATACGTCGTCAAAGTCAACACCGCTGTGAATGAGTGATGAATGGCTTACAAAACGGCTCTGTGAAGAGGGTGAGAACTGGTGTATTCCCAGAGTAGGAATTACGCTGTATGATGTACCGTCACCTACGAAGGGCACGCCACGGATTGTGTAGTTACCGTTTACGTCGGTGTAGGTCATCAGGCTCAACTGATCCTCGAGCGGAATGATATCGGTTGAGTAAGCGGCAACCTTTGCAAGGGCGTGACGCTCGTTCGATATACCGTTTGTCTTGGAGTAGTCATATGCAAGGGTCTGCATCGTGAGGCCTTCGTCGAAGGGGTAGTATATGGCAAGTCCGTCTTCGTTGCCGGCCAGCGGATGGTTGTAATTGCGCATTACCTCCTTCTGGGTCAGGGCCTTTGTGAAGAAACGGAACTCGTCGGCATAACCGCGGAAGTTGTTATCGGCTCCTTCGCCTATTCCGGCTGTACCGAATATATCCAGCTTCTTGGTGGTCTTGGGATCATTGCCGTTCTTTACGCTCCAGTCAATTACGACACCTCTCTTTACGGTATCGGTCATGATGGTGTCCTTGGTGAAGCAGTAGAGTGCGGTGAACTGGGCGTCATGATTGTGTACCAATGTGATCTGGCTCCACTCATCGGCCGGAATCTGGAACTTGCTTGATTCAAGGCTGCCGTTCAGCCAGGTAAGCAGGTTGTACGCTTGGGCGTCGGCATCATAATGAAGTCCTACATAGAAGATGTGAAGGACATGGAGCAGATTGTAGACCGCCTTGTTCGGATCGTTCATCTCGGCCTTTTTGGGATTGATGTACATCTGAACAGAGAAGTCCTTGTTGAAGAGTTTCTGTATGGTGACAGAATCATTCTCATAGTAGAGACCTGCGTCAGTACCGGTGAACTGAAGTGAGTGTGTGCCGGTACCGCTTATGTCACCGTCGCCGTTCTGGGGCTTGAGAGTGACTTTGGCTCCCTCGACTGCAGTGCCTGTGCCGTATGTGAGTCGGCCGCTTATGACACCTGTAGAGTAGGTGAAGCCATCGGTCTTCATTGACGAGTAGGAAACAAGTTTGCCTTTACCATCGGTCTCAACGATAGATACCTTGTATTCGTTGTATGTACCGGTAAGTACGGTGTTGTCGTCATAGCTGTAACTTGATCCGGTACCTGATACGGCGTAAACCTGAATCCAGTCATCCTCATCATTCGATCCTAACGGACGGCGGTACAGGATGTAACTGGTTTCGTTGAAACCTACCTGCTTGGCCTTCCATGTGAGCTTGACCATATTGTTGTAGGCACCGCGAGTGGCGGCGAATGATGTCAGTGAGGTACCGTCCAGTCTTACGGAGTTGGAGAATGCCTCATAGTTGGTCTCCAGCAGATTTACGTTCAATCTGTACTTGTATGCATGGTTGCCTGCAAGTTCAAAGTTGTCGGTGTGCTTGCCGCTTGTGGTCTTGTCACTGTTTATGGTGAAAGTTTCCAGGTCGGTCCAGGTCTCACCGTCATCACCTGATCTCTGAAGCAAGAGCTGATAGGGCTTGCTGCCGGTTGCATCCTTGATGGCATTGTGACTCCAGTTAAGCTGGATTTTGTTGTCCTTGGTTACCTCGGCGGTGAAACCGGTTATGTTCCAGGTGCGTTCCACCAGGGTGGTCTTGGTTCCGGTCAACTTGCTGTATTGGGTTCCGTTGGGTGTATTCTTGGGTATGAATGCAACCTTGTAAGTGTAGTTGGTGTTGTATTTCGGAACATTTTTGTCCTCAAAAGAGGTGGTGCCGTAAGCCAAACCGCTTGCTATCTCGGTGGCTCCCCTGAATACGCTCCAGGTACCTTCAGTACTGCGGTTGTTGGATGTCTCCTTGCTCCAGTTTACGTTAACGGACTTGCTCCATGTGTCAGGTATCGCTCCTACATTAGTAGGTCTTACGAAACCGGGAACTGATACGTTGTACCAGCGGTACACCATGATTTTCTCGTTATCGGCCGATAACTCGGAGAAATACTGAACGGCTACGGTTGAGCCGTTATACTGATTGTCGGCACTGCGTGTGTATGTGCTTGTGAGGTTCGAGTATGAATCGGCTGTGTAGGAGTGCACGCCGGTCAGTTTGCCTTCAGCGACGAATCCGCTGGGAGCAGAACCCTCGGATGACTTGTATAAACCTATCTTGGTGGTGTAACTCCTGCTCAGAGTACCGCTCAGAGATACGGTGTGGTAGTCGGTCATTCTGGCAGTAGGCTCACCTGTACCCCAAGGACTTGACATTGCGTTGGTGGTCACGGTCTTGTCAACCCAGTACTGACCGTCACCGTTGATTTTCCATTTACCTCTGATTCGTACGGTGTGAGTTGCACCTACCTCCATCTGGCCCATGTAGATACACATGCGGACGGAGAACTGTCTGTTCTTGGAAACGGAGCAGGACTCGTAAGGATTCCAGAAACGGACTACATAATTGATTCCGTCGTGGGCTTTGGTGTATCTTGTACCCCACCATCCGTCAACATTGGCGGCTTCTTTGCTGGCGCCTGTTCCGTTACCGGTTTTGTCGGTGTCAGGCCAGGCCAACTCCCAGTCAGGTGAACAGATGTATTTTCCATCCACCCAGATTGCGGGACCGTCATGTGTTCCGTCACCGGAGTCATGAAGGAAGAAGCTGTTGCTTCCGTTAGTCCAGTCATAATACATCATTTCGATTGTGATGTAGGGACGACCCGGTCTGGGCTGCTCTACAATCTTAAAGGTCTTCTCGAATTTGGTGCCGGCCTGAATCTGGCCTACCAAACCGAACAGACACAAAAGTACCAATGGCAATAACCTGCGCCATCGTACCAGTCCTTGGTTTTTTTCCATTTGTTTGTTGATTGATTAGTGTATAAGGAACTATTAATAATTCTCGGATAGCCTATTGAGTAAATATCGGGACTATTTATAAAAATACGTGCAAAGGTATCAAAAATATACAATAAACCGAAAAGAATATTTATCTTCGTAACCATAAAAATCGAGTATTTGATCATGGTTATAATTATCGGTATTCTTTGTGCGGTGGTGGGCTTGCTGGCCGGCTTCCTGTTGGGTTCGGGAAAAGCCAAGAAGAATTGGCAGGAACAGACCCGTGAACTTGTCGAGGCCCGTCAGAAGGCGTGTGACGATATGATTGCCGCTCAGGACAAGCGTCATGCGGAGGCTTTTGCCGCACAGCAGGCAAAGTTTGACGAGACCATCGCGAAGGTATCGGCCCAGATGCGTGCCGATACGGCCGATATGCTCAAGAAACGCCAGGAGGAGTTTGCCGCATCGAGCAACTCGAGCATCGGCCAGATTGTCAATCCTCTTAAGGAGACCATTGACAAGATGAAGGAGGCCATGAAGGAGAATACCATAAAGCAGACTTCCATAAGCAGTGAGATAAAGACCCAGGCCGAGAACATGATGCGCCAGAGCGCAGCCGCCAAGGAGAGTGCCGATGAACTTACGCGTGTGTTCCGTCATGCAGGCCGCGTGCAGGGTAACTGGGGTGAGATTATCCTTGATGAACTGCTTGAGTCACAGGGGCTTACCAAGGGCGTACACTATGAGTTGCAGTCGTCTATACGTGATGCTGCCGGCGATGTGGTCCGTAACGATGATGACCGCAGCATGCGTCCCGATGTGATCCTGCACCTGGACCAGAAACGTGACGTAATAATTGACTCCAAGGTGTCGCTGACCGCATTCATGGATTACGTGAACGCCGAGGATGAGGCTGACCGCCAGAAGTTCCTCAAGTCACATGTGGAGAGCATACAGAAGCATGTAAAGGAACTGGCCGGTAAGGACTATTCATCGTACGTGAAGCCTCCCAAGATAAAGATGGATTATGTGATAATGTTCGTACCCAATACCGGTGCGCTGTGGACTGCAGTGAAGGCTCAGCCTGATTTGTGGCGCAACGCGATGGAGAAGAACGTCTATATTGCCGACGAGCAGACGCTGTTTGCCGCACTCCGCATAATCAACATGACCTGGACCCAGATTGCACAAGCCCAGAACCACGAGAAGGTTTATGAACTTGCAAATGAGATGATGGACCGTGTAGGGCAGTTCATGGACCGATACAAGGCTATCGGCAAGGCGCTTGAGAATGCCGGGAAGGCTTATGAGGCTGGAGAAAAGAAGCTTGAACCCAGCGGTCAGAGCATCATCCAGACATGCGCCAAACTTCAGAAACTGGGAGCAAAACAGAGCACCCGCAATCCTATCCCGCAACTGCAGGATGCAGATCTGGCAGACGGTGAACCGGAACTGCTGGAGAATTAACGGTAGATATATTTCCGCTCGATGATTTTGACAGACCTGGGTTGTTCACCCGGGTCTTTTACTTTCCTCAGGCAACGGATCCAGTTGCCGTTGTCATCATATTCGAATTCATCAAAGACTATGTTCAGAACACTGCCGTCGGTCCACTCTGAGGACTGCCTGATAAGGTTGCCGCGTTCGTTGTAGTAGTATTTGACGGTCATTCCGTCACGGTCTGTGTATCGGACCAGGAAATTGTCTGAGTCATATTTGAAGGTGCTGCCGGACTCTGTATCCACCAGGGTGCTGTCGCCCAGGTTGAAGGTCCAGGTCTTGCGGGACTGCAGCTTTCCCTGCCCGTCATAGGTCATGACAGTGCGGGTGTCGGGTGAGTCACGTCTTATCTCATTGGCAATGAAATTGACACTGCCATCCTCATCACGGCCGATGCTTCCTACGTTGGCATCACGCTGAACGTATCGGGTGATGACTGTCTCATGCCCATTTGCGTCAAACTCATGGCAGACAACGCTCTCGGGACGTTTTATCTCCTGCACAGACTCGCCTGATTCCAGGTTCAGACGCATATGCCACAGGTTATAGGTGGTCTCCTCATAATAGGATACGCTGCCCTGAAGGGTCTCTGTGGCTTGCGGCTGTGCATGTAGCGGCGCGCAAAACAACAATGCTGATATGACGGTAACCAGGTTTCTCATTGCACTGCAAAAATAAGGCTTTTTCCAAGAATAGGGTTTTTCCCCGAATCTTTTAGGGAATTTACCTTACACGGGTAAACTATCCTCTCTATCTTCGCACCGGATATAAACCGAAACACTTATGAAAAAGTTAATGATTTTGATGCTTGCCATCATGTTGCCGTTCGCAACTGTAGATGCTAAGAAGAATAAGCAGAATATGCTTGTGTGGGGTGAAGTCGTAACGGCCGATGACGGCAACGGTTATCTGACCATGTACAAGAACTCACCTGCCGAGATTACCGCACAGTTCCACTTTATATATAAGGACAAGAGCAAGTCAGTGATGTATGACCTGTTCATGCCCGATACCGTAGCCGAGCTGCATGACCCGGTGCCGGTTGAAAAGCCTGTAAAGGAGGTTGTCGTTGACAATATTGTTTACAGCGCCTTGGATGCTGAAGGCAAAAAATATTCAACCAGCGACCCTGATGATCCTGTGCTGGCGATGTTGCTGGTTGATATGTTTGACTTCTACCACGACCTGTTCTGGTTCGATGTGACTCATCGTGCCCGTTACTATGACGGTCGTCATTATGATAACTGGACTCCTTCAAATTCCAGCCGTTACAATACTGCCCATAAGAGCAGCAGCCGTCCCAAGGCTCCGGATGTAGATCTGACTGAGGTCGATGATGCCGCTCTGCTGGTAGGTGCCGTAGCCGTTGCGGCTGCATCGGCCGGAATGATTGTGGGAGTGGTTAAGAACTGGAATGTTCCCGATGAGCGTTTCCCCTATGTATCAATATCTCCGCAGGTACAGTATTTCGTACAGTCCGGAACCATGCGTGACGTGATTCAGTTCAAGTGCCGTTTCGGCAACCGCGGCGGTCTCTCATTCCTGGCAGACCTGGGCTTCAGCACCGGTTCCATGAATGAAAACAACCTGTTCGATCCGGGATTTACATGTAGCGCCGGTATGGGTCTTGACATAGGTGCATTCTCTCTCTCTTTCCGCGGCAAACCTGCCTTTGGACGTTACGATGAGAACTTCCTGACCTGCCAGGCTACATATGACATATTCCTTACCGATCACTTCGGCATAGATATCAGCGCGGGAGCAGGAATCCTGTCCCACGATGATAAACTCTACTGGGATTATCCCGTCTCTCTTGGAGTTATGTGGAAATTCTGATCAGAACTCTCCTTGTTCGGCGCCCGGCAGCGGACGGCAATTGTACTGAGATGACATTGCCTCTCCGTATGCACCGGCAGACATGAGTGCTACCAGGTCACCGCGGTGTACCTCCGGTAGCATTTCATCTTTTCCGAATATGTCCGATGATTCGCAGATGGGACCTACCACGTCGTACTTCTGGAGCGGACCGTTTGAGGTCAGGTTCACGATCTTGTGATGTGCTCCGTAAAGGGCGGGGCGGATGAGTTCGGTGAATCCGGCATCCACAATGGCGAATTTCTTGATTGTACCCTGCTTGACGTAGAGAACCTTGGTGATAAGACGTCCGCACTGTGCAACTACGGCACGGCCCAGCTCAAAGTGGAGCTGCTGTCCGGGACGAAGTTTAAGTTCATTGCGGAAGATATCAAAGTACTGTCTGAAATCAGGCACGGGATTCTGCTCGGGGTTGACATAATCAACACCCAGGCCGCCGCCTACATTGATGCTGTTGAGTTTGATTCCCTCTTTCTCCAGCATATCCTGCAGGTCATTTGCCTTCTGGCAGAGCAGATGGAACGGCTCCATGTCAAGGATCTGTGAACCTATGTGGAAATGCAGGCCCTCAAAGACAAAACAGGGGTTCTGCTGAGCCTTGCGGATGATGGGCAGGAGCATGGGTATCTCGATACCGAACTTGTTCTCTGCCTTACCGGTGGTTATGTTCTTGTGGGTGTGGGCATCGACATCGGGATTGACACGCAGTGCAATGTGGGCAGTCTTGCCCAGAGCTGCACAGCGCTCGGCAATGACGTCAAGCTCAGCCTCAGACTCAACGTTGAAGCAGGCTATTCCGGCATTAAGCGCCAGGTCAATCTCCCAATCGGCCTTGCCGACTCCGGCGAATACTATCGATGATGCGGGGAAACCGTTGTCCAGGGCGGTCTGGATCTCACCGCCGCTTACGCAGTCAATTCCCAGACCGTACTCGTTTATGTGCTTGAGCAGCATGGGGTTGGCATTTGCCTTGATGGCATAATGCACGTGCCAGTCAGGGTTGCCTCCGACACATTCTTCTATTGACTTGAGGGTAGCTTGAAGTATCCCCAGGTCATACTGGTAGTATGGTGTGCGCATCTTTACTTGTTGTTGAAGAGTACGTCGCTCAAACGCTGCAGGGCAGCTTTCTTATCACTTTCCTTGATCAGGAATGAGATGTTGTAGTTGCTTCCGCCGTATGAGATCATACGTACGGGGATATCGGCCAGGGCGTCCATGGCGCGTGACTCGAATCCCAGGTTCTCCCATACCATGTCACCTACTACGCATACTATGCACATTCCGTCATCAACGGTTACGGTGCCGTATTTCTTGAGCTCGGCTACGATCTCCTCCAGATGCTTGGTGTTGTCGATTGACATTGAAACACCTACCTCTGATGTGCAGATCATGTCGATTGATGTGCGGTAGGTCTCAAACACCTCGAATACCTTCTTGAGAAAACCGTGTGCCAGCAGCATTCGGCTTGACTTGATCTTGATTGCGGTGATCTTGTCCTTGGCTGCTACGGCTGCGATGCGGCCCGGCTCTGAGCGGTTGTCAATCAGTGTGCCGGGAGCGGTGGGCTCCATGGTGTTGAGCAGACGTACGGGTATGTTGGCTGCCTTGGCAGGCTGAATGCAGGTGGGGTGGAGGATCTTGGCTCCGAAATATGCCAACTCGGCTGCCTCCTCAAAGTGGAGGTGGCGTACGGGCTGGGTCTTGTCAACTACACGGGGATCGTTGTTGTGCATGCCGTCGATATCGGTCCAGATCTGGATCTCATCGGCCTTGATGGCTGCGCCAAGGATTGATGCGGTGTAGTCGCTGCCTCCGCGCTGAAGGTTGTCTATGTCACCCTGATAATTGCGGCAGATAAAGCCCTGGGTGATGTAGATCTGCATGCCGGGAACGGCCTTGAGCTGTGCTGATGCCTTCTCTGAGATGAACTGCATGTCGGGCTCGGCATCGGCGTTGGTCTTCATGAAGTCAAGTGCCGGCAGCAAAGCGGCCTTGATTCCCTGCTCCTTGAGGTAGCAGGTGACCATATATGTTGAGATAAGCTCTCCCTGAGCAAGGATTATCTTCTCTTCCTTCTCTGAGAAATTGTCAATGTAGAATGACTGGAGATAGTTGAACTTCTCCTCGAGGAACTTCTGCAACTCTTCCTGATTCTCCTTCTTTTCCAGGAGCTCGGGTACATGGGCGTAGTACTTGGCGCGCAGACGGTTGATCACATCGTCTGCACCTGCCTTATTGCCTCCGTAAAGGTATTGGGCAATCTCTACCAGTGAGTTGGTTGTGCCTGACATGGCTGAAAGGACTACCAGTTTCTGCTGTCCGTCTTCTGTGACCAGGCGGCTCACTTCTTTCATTCGCTGCGGAGTTCCTACTGATGTTCCGCCGAATTTCAATACTTTCATGTTATTACTGCTGTTTTTCGGTTTGTTCTACATTGTCGTCATCATCCTGCTGTGATACCGTGGGGTCTGCATCGACCAGCAGCTTGCGGCCCTCACATTTGAATACGCGGCCGGGGAACTCCTGGATCCATTGCAGGTTGTGGGTGATCATGAGGATGGTTGTGCCGGTCTGTCCCACTTTGTGGAGAATCTCCATTATCTGGTGGCCTGTCTCGGGGTCCAGATTGCCGGTGGGCTCATCGGCCAATATCAGTTTGGGGTCGTTAAGCAGGGCGCGGGCTATGCAGATACGCTGCTGCTCTCCGCCGGAGAGCTCGTGCGGCATCTTGTAGCCTTTGGTGTCCATGCCTACCAGTCCCAATACCTGGAATATCTTCTGGTGGATGAGTTTCTTGTCCTTCCAGCCTGTGGATTTGAGCACGAAACTCAGATTATCGAATACGTTGCGGTCGGTAAGCAGCTGGAAATCCTGAAAGACAATGCCCATCTGGCGGCGCAGACGCGGAATCTGGCGCTTCTTGATGGCCATCAGGTCCATGCCCAGCACGATGGCGTGGCTGTCAGGCATGGGGCAGAGTACGTCAATCTCACAGTAGAGTGTCTTGAAGAGCGAGCTCTTTCCTGAACCTACCTTGCCTATGAGATAGACAAAATCACCTTCCTGTACCGTGAATGTGACGTCGCCCAGGACGAACATATCCTCCTGGCGGACCTCAACGTTGCGATAATCGATAATATCCATTTATTCCTTGTGACGTTTTACCAGTTCGGCAGCCAGCTCCTCAATGCGGTGTCCCTTGGAGGTGAGCAGCACGATGAGGTGGTAGATAAGGTCCGATGCCTCATAGATCAGACGGTCGTCAGTACCGTTGGTGGCCTCGATTACGGTCTCGACAGCTTCTTCGCCGACTTTCTGAGCCATACGGTTCACGCCGCTCTTGAAGAGTGATGTGGTGTATGAGCCCTCGGGCATCTCCTTGAAGCGGCGGTCAATGAAATCCTGCAGGTATGAGAGGAAGTTCAGATCGACGCTGTTCTGCTCGTTCCAGCATGTATCGGCACCTGTATGGCATACAGGGCCCTCGGGACGTGCCTTGATGAGCAGTGTGTCCTTGTCGCAGTCAAGAAGGATCTCCTTGACGTTAAGGAAATTGCCGCTTGTCTCGCCCTTTGTCCAAAGGCAGTTTCTGGTGCGGCTCCAGAATGTGACTTTCCCGGTCTCTACGGTCTTGTCATAGGCCTCCTTGTTCATGAAACCTAACATCAGGACCTTGCGTGTTACATTGTCCTGGATGATTGCGGGTACAAGACCGCCCATTTTTTCGAAATCTATATCCATCTTATGGTATAATTATAATCTTATAGGAATTTTCAAGTCGCAAAGGTACTGCTTTAATTCGGGAATTGGTATCTCACCGAAGTGAAAAACGCTGGCAGCCAGTGCGGCATCTGCGTGACCCTCCAGAAAAGCGTCGCGGAAATGCTCCTTGGCGCCTGCTCCGCCCGATGCAATGACGGGTATGCTGAGTTCATCGGAAAGATGTCTCAGGGCATCGTTGGCGAATCCCTGCTTTACGCCGTCATGGTCCATGCTGGTAAAGAGTATCTCGCCGGCTCCGCGCTCGCAGCACTCATGCGCCCACTCAAAGAGCATGCGGTCAGTGGGTACGCGGCCTCCGTTCAGGAAACAGCGCCAACCCTCATCGGTCTGCTTGGCGTCAATGGCGGCCACGCATACCTGAGAGCCGAAGTTGAGTGCAATCTCGTCAATCAGTTTAGGATTCTTGATTGCGGCTGAATTGACCGATACCTTATCGGCTCCGGCCTTGAGAAGACGCTCCACATCCTTGAGTTCGTGGATGCCTCCGCCCACGGTGAAGGGGATGGAGATGTTGGCGGCTATGCGCTCAACCAGATCTGTAAAGGTTTTTCTCTCTTCGAAAGAGGCTGTGATGTCCAGGAATACCAACTCGTCGGCACCCTGCTCACTGTATAGTTTTCCCAGCTCGACGGGATCACCCGCATCACGCAGGTTTACAAAGTTGGTGCCCTTTACGGTACGTCCTTTGCATATGTCAAGACAGGGTATTATTCGCTTTGCTAACATGGTTTACTCTTGGCTTAGTTGTGAAAGTTGGTCAAGTGTTATGCGGCCCTCGTAATAGGCTTTGCCCACTATGGCTGCGGGCAGTCCCGCTTTCTTGAGATTGATCAGGTCGTCTACTGAACTTACGCCTCCGCTGGCAATCAGGTAGATACCCGTGAACTCCTTGAGCAGGCTGCGGTACAGGTCGACTGACGGGCCCTGCAGCATGCCGTCCTTATTGATGTCGGTGCAGAGAACCTGGGTTATTCCTTTCTGCATGTAGTCACGGATAAAATCGCTCAGCAGCAGTGCGCTGTCCTCTTTCCATCCGTTGACCGATATCTTTCCGTCGCGGGCATCGGCCCCCAGGATTATATGCTCCTGGCCGAAATCCTCAATCCATTTGCTCATGAGCTCGGGATCGGTAACGGCGGTACTGCCGATGGTGACCATTGCGGCTCCGCATCCAAGTGCCGTCTCCAGGTCAGATGTGGATTTGATGCCGCCTCCAAAGTCTATGGTCAGGTCGGTGTGTCCGGCTATGGCTTCAAGAGTGGGGTAGTTGACAATGTGCTTGCTCTTGGCTCCGTCCAGGTCTACCAGATGGAGTCTGCGGATGCCGGCGTCCTGAAAGCGCAGCGCCATATCCAGAGGATTGTCACTGTAGGTCTTGCAGGCGTTGTAGTCACCTTTTGTGAGTCTTACGCACTTGCCGTCGATTATATCTATCGCAGGAATTATATCCATGTCTTAAATGTCAAGAAAATTCTTAAGTATACGCTCTCCTGTCGAACCGCTCTTCTCGGGGTGGAACTGGGTGGCGTAGAAGTTGTCCTTGTGCAGCGATGCGCTGAACGGAAGGATGTAGTCAGTCTTGGCTGCGGTCCAGTCACAGACGGGAACGTAGAAGCTGTGTACAAAGTAGACGTATTCGGGCTTGTCAAATCCCTTGAAGATGCCCTTGCCGTCGGTCTCAATGGTGTTCCAGCCCATATGCGGAACCTTGTCCTCATGACGCTGGGGATTGAATTTGAGCACCGGGACGTCAAAGATTCCCAGACACTCGGCGTTACCCTCCTCACTGCGGCTGCACATGAGCTGCTGGCCAAGGCAGATACCCAGGACGGGCTGTTTGAGATCCCTGATTATGCGGTCCAGATTGTGGGCGCGGAGGTACTCCATTGTGGTGCTGGCTTCACCGACACCCGGAAAGATTACTTTATCGGCCCCTCTGAGTTCTTCTTCATTGTCGGTCAGCAGTGCTTTCACGCCAAGTCTTCCCAGCGCATTTATGACCGAGTGTATGTTTCCGGCATTGTATTTGACTATTGCTATGTTCATAGAGTGTCGGTATCCGTTTTTCAGCCGCGAAGTTACTAAAAATGATGTCTACCATCTTCAAACTTAATAATAAAATGAGTAAATTTGCGGCAAATTACGGGACAGGGGTTCTGGATTTTATTAGCAATAATCTGATTATCAAGTAATTATAATGAAAAAGTTCGCTGAGCGTGGACAGCTTGACCTGTCAAAGGTCAACAAGGAAGTGTTGGAAGACTGGCTTAAGGATGATCTTTTTGCACGCAGCATAAAGGAGCGTGAAGGATGTCCTTCATTCGTGTTCTATGAGGGACCTCCCTCGGCAAACGGAATGCCCGGTATCCACCACGTTATGGCCCGTACCATAAAGGACACATTCTGCCGCTACAAGACCATGTGCGGCTATCAGGTTAACCGTAAGGCCGGTTGGGATACCCACGGACTGCCGGTTGAGCTTGGAGTTGAGAAGAAACTGGGAATCACCAAGGAGGACATCGGCAAGAAGATCTCTGTCGATGACTATAACATGAACTGCCGTACCGAGGTCATGAAGTACAAGGCTCACTGGAGTGACCTGACTCAGAAAATCGGTTACTGGGTAGACCTTGACAATCCCTACATCACATATGACAATCGCTATATAGAGACCCTCTGGTGGCTGCTCAAGCAGCTTTACGGCAAGGGTTATCTTTATAAAGGATATACCATCCAGCCCTATTCCCCGGCAGCAGGTACAGGCCTTTCAAGCCATGAGCTGAACCAGCCCGGCTGCTACCGTGACGTTAAGGACACCACCGTGACCGCACAGTTCACGATGACTGATCCCAAACCCGAGATGACAGGCTGGGGCACACCCGTCTTCCTGGCATGGACCACAACCCCATGGACTCTGCCTTCAAACACAGCACTCTGCGTAGGCAACAAGATTGACTACGTTGCCGTACGCACCTACAATCCCTACAACGGCCAGCCTGTAACCGCAGTCATGGCCAAGGAGCGTCTTGCCGCTTACCTTGATCCCAAGGGCGCCGAGCTGGCTCTTGACTCCTACACACAGGGTGACAAGGTAATCCCTTACCAGATTGTAGCAGAGTACAAGGGTGCTGACCTGGTAGGCATGCACTACAAGCAGCTCTTCCCGTGGGTTAAGCCCGTATTCAAGGCCGAAGACGGTTCAATTCAGACTTCAGACGCCGGTTTCCGCGTAATCCCCGGTGATTACGTAACCACTGAGGATGGTACCGGTATCGTACATATTGCACCTACATTCGGTGCCGATGACGCATTCGTTGCCAAGGCCGCAGGCATACCTTCACTGTTCATGATCAACCGCAAGATGGAGACCCGTCCTATGGTTGACTTTACAGGTAAGTACTGGCTGATGGATGAGCTGGATCCCGATTTCGTAAAGAACTGCGTTGACAAGAGTCTCTATACCGAGTATCAGGGCGCTTACGTCAAGAACGCATATGATCCCAAGTTCAACGAGGGCGGCAAGTATGACGAGGCTGCCGCTTCAAAGGCCGAGGACCTGAACGTCTACCTGTGCATCCGCATGAAGCAGGAGGGCACAGCCTTCAAGATTGAGAAACACGTTCACAACTACCCGCACTGCTGGCGTACCGATAAGCCCGTGCTCTACTATCCTCTGGACAGCTGGTTCATCAAGGCATCAGCCGCCCGTGACAGGATGATTGAACTCAACAACACCATCAAGTGGAAACCCGAGTCAACCGGTACAGGCCGTTTCGGAAAGTGGCTTGAGAACCTGAATGACTGGAACCTGAGCCGCAGCCGCTACTGGGGTACTCCGCTGCCCATCTGGCGTAACGACAGTGGCGACGAGCTGTGCATCGGCTCAGTTGAGGAACTCTATGGCGAGATTGAGAAGGCTGTTAAGGCCGGCGTAATGAAATCCAACCCGTTCAAGGAGAAGGGTTTCCAGCCCGGTGTCTATACGGCCGATAACTACGATAAGATAGACCTGCACCGTCCGTACGTTGATGACATCGTACTGGTATCTGAGGCAGGCCGTCCCATGAAGCGTGAGCTTGACCTGATAGACGTATGGTTTGACAGCGGTGCAATGCCGTTCGCACAGATGCACTATCCGTTCGAGAACAAGGAACTGATTGACAACGGTACGGTATTCCCGGCCGATTTCATTGCCGAGGGTGTTGACCAGACACGCGGTTGGTTCTACACACTGCACGCCATCGCAACAATGGTCAAGAACGGCGTATCGTTCAAGACTGTAATTTCAAACGGTCTTGTGCTTGACAAGAACGGCAACAAGATGTCCAAGCGTCTGGGTAATGCCGTTGATCCGTTTGAGGAGATTGAGAAGTTCGGCAGCGACGCCCTTCGCTGGTACATGATAACCAATGCCCAGCCTTGGGATAACCTCAAGTTCGATGAGGAGGGCGTTAAGGATGTTACCCGCAAGTTCTTCGGCACACTGCACAACACATACAAGTTCTTTGCACAGTATGCAAATGTGGACGGCTTTGACAATTCTGCCGCACAGATTGCTGTAGCAGAGCGTCCCGTTATGGACCGCTGGATCCTGAGTGAGCTCAATTCACTCACCAAGGATGTCCGCGAGAGTCTTGACGACTATGAGCCTACACGTGCCGGCCGTCTGATCACCAACTTTGTAAATGACTACCTGTCCAACTGGTACGTTCACCTTACCCGTGACCGTTACTGGGGCAGCAGCATGAGTCAGGACAAGCTGGCCGCTTATCAGACCCTCTACACCTGCCTGGAGACCGTGGCAAGACTCATGTCACCCATCGCTCCGTTCTATGCAGACCGTCTGTTCCGTGACCTTACCGCCGTTACCTCTGGTGCTCCCGTATCAGTTCATCTGGCTGAGTATCCCAAGTGCAACGACGCTCTTGTAGACAAGGAACTTGAGACCCGTATGGAGCTTGCACAGAAGCTTACCTCAATGGTACTGGCACTGCGTAAGCGTGATGACGTAAAGATCAACGTGCGCAAGCCGTTGCAGAAGATACTTATCCCCGTTACCGCCGATCTCCGCTCACATCTGGAGCCCGTCAAGGAGCTTATCCGCGACGAGGTCAATGTCAAGGAGGTTGAGTTCGTGGAGGGTGCCACAAGCGTTCTGGTCAAGAAGGTAAAGTGTAACTTCAAGATCCTGGGCAAGAAGTTCGGACCACTCATGAAGGGTGTGGCCGCAGCTGTCCAGAACATGAGCCAGGAGGATGTTGCCTCACTCGAGCAGAACGGCAGCTTCACATTCGATATCAACGGTACTCCCGCTACAGTCGATACCACTGAGGTTGAGATCTTCAGCGAGGATATCCCGGGCTGGGTAGTGGCAAATGAGGGTACACTTACTGTTGCCCTTGACATCCAGTTGACCGATGAACTCAAGCGCGAGGGTATTGCACGTGAGCTCAAGAAGCGTATCCAGGATGTACGTAAGCTGACAGGTCTTGAGATAACCGACCGCATCAAGGTTCGTCTGGAGTCCAATGACCAGACCGATGCCGCCGTACGTGAATATGAGGAGTGGATAAAGAGTCAGGTTCTGGCCGATTCAATCGAGATCGTACCTTCACTTGACAAGTTTGAGGATGTATCGTTTGATGAGTACACACTGAAAGTTCAGATAGAGAAAATATAAACCTTAACAACCAATTAAAAAATTCCCCGCTATGGCAGAGAAAAACCGTTATTCTGATGAGGAACTTGAGGAGTTCCGCCAGATTATCAATGAAAAACTTGAGGTTGCACAGAGAGACTATGATGCACTCAAGGCATCTTTGATGAATGCCGACAATAACAGTACTGATGACACATCTCCCACTTACAAAGTCCTTGAGGAGGGAGCCAACACTCTTTCAAAGGAGGAGACCACACGTCTGGCCCAGCGTCAGATGAAGTTTATCCAGTCACTTCAGGCTGCACTTGTACGTATTGAGAACAAAACATACGGTATCTGCCGCGAGACCGGCAAGCTCATCCCCAAGGAGCGTCTTCGCGCAGTACCTCACGCAACCCTTTGCATAGAGGCCAAGCAGAATAAACATTGATTTCCAGTATGGATAACCTTCAGCCGGAGAGCAGGAACTCTTCCCGCCAGGGGAGAATTGCGCTGATAATAATCCTGTCAGTGCTTGTTATAGACCAGATTATCAAGATGCTGGTCAAGACTAATATGTCTCTGGGTGAAACTATTGATATCACATCCTGGTTCAAGATATTCTTTGTCGAGAACAACGGTATGGCTTTCGGAATGGAGATAATAGGCAAACTGTTCCTGTCTCTGTTCCGAATAGGTGCCATCGGTTTCTTTACCTGGTACCTTATCAAGATATTGAACAAGGGCTTTCCCACCGGTTATTTAGTAACTATCTCATTCGTTCTGGCCGGTGCCATGGGCAATCTTTTTGATTGCCTGTTTTACGGACTGATATTTACAGAAAGTACACCTTTCAATGTGGCAACCATGACTGCGCTGGGCGACGGATATGCTCCGTTCCTGTATGGCAAGGTTGTGGATATGTTCTATTTCCCGCTTTGGACATGGCCTGACTGGATGCCTCTGGTTGGAGGAGACATATTCTTCAGCCCGGTATTCAATTTCGCGGATTCATGCATAACCTGCGGTGTGGCAGTGATTCTGCTCTTCTACACCAAGTACGTGAATATGGGACTGCACTACAAGAACCCTGATGAGGAGGATTGATATACTGGCATTGGCCTTGCTTGTGACGCTTCTTTCGGGTTGCCGTCTGAACCGTCCCGATGATGTCCTTTCTTCAAAAAGGATGGAGCAGTTCCTGTATGATTATCATCTGGCACAGGCCGTCAGCCAGGAACTTCCCAGAACTGAGAAGTACAGCACCCCGGCTTACATAGAGTGGGCATATCAGAAGAACGGTATCTCGCCTGATGAGTTCAACCGCTCCCTTGTCTGGTACACCCGTAATCCCAAGGAACTGGCCAAGATATACAAACGTCTTCAAAACAGGGTAGATGACGAGTATAAGGCTTCAAGCAAGTCACTTTCACAGATTGAGAAGAAATCATTCGTGATACTGTCAGGTGACAGCGTCAATCTCTGGTATCTCTCACCCGGGGCTGTGTTGAATACATCGGCCTACATGAACAAACTGACATACAAGATAAGCGGCGACACCACATTCCACAAGGGTGACACCATCTGTCTGAATATGTCAGGAACTTTCGTTTCAGCAGATACCTGCAGGTCTCAGTACTCATACATCTCGCTGTCTGCATATTATCCTGACAGTGTTTCGACGGCCGATACAATACTGTGCGATGGCGGTTATGTGAGTCTGTCACTTGTGCTTGATTCAAAGTCCGATATCAAAAGCATAAGCGGTTCGGTCAATTATCTTGATCCGGCCGATAACCGCGACGGCATACTGCTTTTGAGCGGTATGGAACTTATGCGTTATCATGAGAAGGCTCTCCCTGATACCGTATTGATTATTTCAGAGTAATCTCCTTCTGAATTCCGAGCAGACTATTGCAGTGGCAATAGCTACATTGAGTGACTCGGATGTGGCGGCTCCGGCCGGCCAGTTGGGTATGTACAGCTTGCGGTTTATCGTCTTGCCAACCTCCCTGCTTATTCCGTTTCCTTCATTTCCCATGATAATTACACCGTTGCCGGACAACTCGGTGTCATAGATTATATCACCCTCAAGGAATGTTCCGTAAACCGGGACCGATGCGGGTAGGGATGCAATCTCCTTTGCAAGCTCCGTGTAGTGAATTTTTACTCTTGATATGGCTCCCATGGTGGCCTGTACAGCCTTGGGGTTGTAGATATCGGCGGTGCCTTTGGAGCAGAAGATGTCCTTTATGCCGAACCAGTCGGCAATTCTCATGATCGTTCCCAGGTTACCCGGATCCTGAACGTCATCCAATGCCAGAACCAGATTCTTTGCGGCAGCCTCTTTCATGGCCGATTTGTCATCAGGGATACAGAACACGGCCAGTACATCCTGCGGAGAACGCAACAGGCTGGCACGCTTGAGCTCATCGGCCGATACTGTCTCAACCCGGTCAGCGGGAATTCTTCCGTGTCCGGCAAGCCACTCATTGGTCGCAACCAGAAGAACGCACCTGAATACGCCCAGCAGTTCGCCTACCAGTTTATGTCCTTCGGCTACAAAAAGTTTTTTCTCGTCACGGAACTTCTTAAGTTCCAGACTTTTGATGTTCTTTATGTCATTCTTGCTGAGCATGCGCGCAATTTTGGTTGGTGTAAAGATAGTTATTTTTCAAATCTGCTCTTTGATACCATGTCTACTTTCTGTATCTTTGAAAACTTTAAGGCATACTTAATATGGGCAGGAGAATATTACATAAACTGATTGCGTCAACCGCACTGTTGTGGCTGGCATCCTGCTCTGTCTACAAGTATGTACCGGAGGGCCAGCATCTGCTCAACAAGATAGAGGTTACAACCGATGAGAAGGGCGTTCAGGATGTTGCCAGATTCAAGAACCTTTCATATCAGACTCCCAATTCGCGCTGGTTCGGACTGTTCCGTTTCCCGCTCAGGTTCTACTCACTGACACGTACCAAGTCGGGTGAGGCGCCGGTCCTTTATGACCCGTTGCTTTCAGAGGCAACCTGCGTTGACATGAAACGTTCACTGATGAACTCCGGATACCTGAATGCTCAGGTGACATATGATTTCAAGAACAGGCGTCGTCCCAAAACGACTGTCCGTTACCATCTGCATCCGGGTAAGATGTTCGTGGTTGACAGCGTCAGGATAAGCATACAGGATGATGAGATAGAGCGGATATTCCAGGAGCACAAGGATGAGACTCTCTTGGTGCCCGGAATCAATCTTGACGCCTCTCTCCTGGACGATGAGCGAACCCGCATTGTCAATCTTGTGCGCCGTTACGGATACTACGGCTTCAACAGGGATTACGTATCATTTGTGGCCGATACCGCCAAGGGAAGTGACAAGGTGGGCTTGAGAATGATTGTGGCAGCCGAAAGCACTGATGAGGACGGTACGGTTCATCCGCACAAGAAGTATACCATAGCCTCAATCGATTACGTGCTGTCCGATAAGAACGGAAACCTGCCGGATTCGATAGCCAGCTCCATTGAGAATTACAATGGTTTCACCCTGATGTATCCGGGTAACAGCCGCAAGCCGATGCTGCGTCCCAAGATCGTGGATATACACTCCTTCCTCAGGGAGGGCATGACATATAACTCGGATTCCATATCCAAGACATATTCATCACTGTCACGTCTGGGTATGCTCCGTTATTCCAATATCAGCATGGACAGGGTTCCGGGCAGTGACAATCTTCTGAGTGCCAATGTACTCCTGATGAGTCTGCCCAAACACTCCTGCTCATTTGAGGTTGAGGGAACAAATACTGCCGGTGACCTGGGAGCTGCAGCTTCGCTGTCATTCACAGACCGCAACCTGTTCCGCGGTTCAGAGCAGTTTACCATCAAGCTGCGCGGAGCCTATGAGTCCATCTCAAACCTTCCCGGTTACACGGGTGATACCTATCTGGAATATGGTCTGGAGGCAAATCTGGATTTCCCTGAATTCCTGATGCCGTTCCTCTCACAGGAGCAGCAGCGCCGCAGCCAGGCAACTTCACGTTTCAGCTTCAAGGTCAATGCCCAGCTCCGTCCGGAGTTCCAGAAGACCATCTTCTCGGCAGGCTGGAGTTATCGCTGGGGAGAGACATGGCAGAAAACACATCAGTTTGACGTGCTTGACCTGAACTATCTGGTTGTGCCCTGGATATCGGACTATTTCAGATCAGAGTATCTGGATCAGGAATACTCGGCCAGATCAATCCTTAAGTACAACTATGAGGATCTGCTTATAACCAAGTTGGGTTACACGTTCTACTATTCGAACGCCAGAATCAACTCGGTGGCACCGTTCCAGTATTCGGTGCGTATCGGCGTTGAGACATCGGGCAATATGCTTAGCCTTATGGCCAAGCCGTTGGGATTCGAACAGAATGACGGCGGTCAGTACAAGGTGTTCGGTGTGGCGTTTGCCCAGTACGCCAAGCATGATTTCTCATTCACAGCCAACTGGCGTCTGGACCGCATGAACAACTTTGTGGCACATGCGGAGTGGGGTATTGCAGTTCCTTACGGCAACTCCACCAGTCTGCCGTTTGAGAAACGATACTTTGCCGGCGGTGCCAACAGCGTGCGCGGATGGGCAGTCCGTGAACTGGGTCCCGGTACATACAAGGGTGCCGACAAAACTATTGATTACATTAAGCAGTCGGGCGATATCAAGCTTGGAGCAAGTCTTGAGTATCGCTCCAAACTGTTCTGGAAGTTAAACGGCGCAGCATTCGTTGATGCCGGTAACATCTGGACAATACGCGAATACAACGAACAGCCCGGAGGTTTGTTCAAGTTTGATTCTTTCTATAAGCAGATAGCCGTATCATACGGATTCGGACTCAGGTTCGATTTCGGATTCCTGGTACTGAGACTTGACGGGGGTATGAAGGCATACAATCCGTCGGGACGTACCATGTATCGCAGACTGCCTCTGGTACATCCCAATTTCAAACGGGATTTTGCATTCCATCTGGCCGTGGGCTATCCGTTCTAAACCGTATAAGACACATGAATATGAAGAAGGAAATAAGACAACATAAAAATGAAAATTTACTTTATGAGTTTGTCAAGTGGAAGCAGCGGCAACTGCTACTATCTTGGCACAGACGAACATGCAATCCTGATTGACGCCGGCATACCGGTAAAACAGATCAAGGGACATCTCAAGGATGCAGGTGTCCCGTTTGAGAGGATCATGGCGGTATTTGTGACACATGATCACGCTGACCATATCAAGGCTCTCGGCAATCTGGGTGAGAAGTGCGCAATCCCGGTTTATGCAACACGTGAGACCCATGAGGGTATCAACAACAACTATTGCATGACAGAGAAACTGTCAAGCTGCGTGCGTTTTGTGGAGAAGGAGGTTCCCTTCAATTTCCATGAGTTTACCGTAACTCCGTTCGAGGTTCCTCATGACGGAACCGATAACGTAGGCTACCGTGTAGAGGTTGACGGCAAGGTGTTCTGCTTTGTCACAGACCTTGGTCATATCACGGAGACAGCCTCCAAATACATTCTGCAGGCCAACTACCTTATCATGGAGGCTAACTATGACGAGGATATGCTGCGCATGGGTAACTATCCCCAGTTCCTCAAGGACCGCATTACAAGCCCTCAGGGACACCTCAGTAACAAGACCACAGCCAAGTTCCTGGCCGAGAACATCCATCCCGACCTGAAGAACATCTGGCTCTGCCACCTGAGCGGAGAAAATAACCACCCCGAAATAGCCTACAAAACCGTAGAATACGAACTAAGAGGAGTAGGGGTGATTCCCGGCAAAGACGTAGGGTTATGTGCGCTGAAAAGAACCACGCCCAGCGAGCTCTACATATTTGAATAGGAACGCGAAAAAAAACAAAGAACCTGCGTAGCAAATAAATACGCAGGTTCTTTTCGTATTGGGGCGAAGTGAGTATACGAACGAGATGGCCCGGAGGGCCACCTGTTTGCGAAGCAAACTAAAAAGAGGTCCCCTGAATCCCTGGCGCGTACAAAAAAAGAGAGACCTTCAGGCCTCTCTTTTTTTGTACGCGATCAGGGATTCGAACCCTGGACCCATTGATTAAGAGTCAATTGCTCTACCAACTGAGCTAATCGCGCATCACTGCTTTTTCGTAAAGCGTTGCAAAGGTACTCCTTTTTGTCGGTACTCCAAAATGAATTGACCACTTTTTTGCAAAAAAAATAGCTCCGATGAAAAACACCGGAGCTATTCAATGTGTATGAGCTAATTAATGCTTGTCTTCATCAATGTCATAAACTGATTTCGGAACCAATTCGATGTAGTCAAACAGGAATTCAGCCTTGTTATCAGCAAGAAGCTGCTTGAAACGGATATAGTAATCAGTATTGCTTGTCATGTACTCTGTTGCCAGAATCAGACGTCCCATTGTGTCAACATTGCGGTGCAGTTTCGTTGTTCCGGCTGTCTGCTGTGCATCGGAACCCTTCATCCAGTTACGGTTCTTCATTGACTTGTCCAGAGCCTCAATTGCGGCGTCATCTTCAAGGTCGCCATCCTCTATCCAGCCAATTATAGGATCGGTAAGATTAACTCGAAGATCGATAGGAAGACCCAGGGGCTTCCATTCGTTACGCTGAACCTCATGTCCATAAGGAACACCTGCAAAGTAGGTCTGAATGATACCGCAAAGGCTATTTGCTCTGTAGGACAGACGGAGCTGCCATGTTCCGTTATGAGGTACGGGCGGGAGCTTTACATACATGTCAAACTGTCCCTCAATGTCTATACCGTCTCCCTCATAAGCATAACTACTCTTGGTCGTCGGGGCACGCACGGACAATGTGTAATCGGCATTGTATGATGCAAAGTTCTTAGGATCTTTGAATCCGGTGCCTATCTTATGGTCATCGTTACCTAACTTCTGACGTCCGCCTGATGTTATGAAATCAGGTGACATTGTGGCGCAGTCAATTCTGATACGGCGGTCAAGGACGTTTTCCCTTACATTCTGGTCATAAACGAGAATGTCATCAACATAATAGTAGTTGCCGTTCAGTGCGGTGTTGTCAGTGATTCCCATCTCTTCTGTAGTGAGAACCTTGGCTCCTCTTACTATCGCGCCATTGAATGCCAGAGATCCGTTACCCGGCTCTTTTACACCGGCTTTGGGTATCTGGTAGATGTTACTGTTAATATAAACGTTATTTATATCTCTAGTTTCGTTCTTGATCTTTGAACAGATTCTCATCAGACTCTTGGGGAGAAGAGTCTCAAAGTAATCTTCCGGATAAGTAACCTTTGCGTTGTAAGTCTTGACGATATCATCACGGCCGTTAATTGTTCCGATGTTCATGAAGAACGGCAGAACATGATATGACATGAACTTGTAAAGCGGGTTGTTGGGATTGGTGTAGTCATCCATGATAGAATCCACATCATTGTAATCGGTGTAGACTGTCTTGGCGTAGTTGAACATGTCTTCAAGAGTGTAGATGCCACGACGGTTGAATACGGCATCGGTGGGAACCAGCAGAGTGAACTTGGTCTGCTTCTTTTCCCAATAATAAACGGTATAACTGTTACCGGCAGATTTGAGAGAAACACCCCTGCCGCCTTTTATGGAGTCATCGCCAATCTTGTAACTCAGATCATACCATTCGCTCAGTACGGAGTGGAGACCGCATTCCTTAAGACCCTGACTGAACAGCTTGGTCTTGGGATCGTTGTCAACCAGATCAAATACATAATTACCCTTGAAATCAATGCAACGGTCAATGTAGTGAACTACACCGTTCTCGCAGGAGTCATCCTTAAACGTAATCATGGCGTTATTGATCCATCTTTCGAGGGCAATCGTGGTATCACCATACTGCTCTACAAAAGAAGAATCAAATGAGATTGAAAGAATACGGTCATTAAGGTTGACTTGCGGCAGATAAGGCGGTGTGATATCCTCGATAAAGCATGTGTAGTTAAGCAGGTGTGTCCATGCCAGGGTGTCACAATCCTCCTTGGGGAGATCCTCTGCTGATTTGTAGCTCACATCTTTACCAAGTTTATGGGCCAATTCCTCACGCTCCTTGATGTAATCGGCAACGGCAGCGTTGTCCGGCGCAAAGCAGGTGTTGGTACCGTAAGTTACCAGGATATTCCACAATCCGGCTTTTTTGAGTATTACCACAAATTCACTGTACTCGGGCTTGGCTGCTAGCGCAGAGCCTATAGTCTGACCGGTGTAGGTGTAATAGGTGCCGGGATGCTGTTCGTCCCATAATCTACAACTTTGAAGGGCAAATGTGCCGAATGCAAACGCAATTAATGTACAAAGGACTAATCTAGATCTTCTCATACAGTTAGCAAAAAAGTTATACTAATTAAAATTAAGTATATTAGGTTAGCGGCAAAGTTAAAAGTATAATTAAAACTTAAAGAATTTTTTTGCGTTAAAATATGCTATATCCTCAATCATCTGCTCTACACGGGGCATTTCGCTTGCCGGAATCTCTCCGTTTTCTACATCATTACCAATAAGATTGCAAAGTATGCGGCGGAAGTACTCGTGACGTGCGTATGATACGAAAGAACGGCTGTCTGTAAGCATTCCTACAAATCGTGAAAGCAGTCCCAGCATACTCAGAACCTGCATTTGCTGCTCCATTCCGTTCTTCTGATCCAGGAACCACCAGCCTGCACCTAACTGGATCTTGCCCGGTACGCTGCCGTCCTGGAAGTTGCCAATGGTGGTGCCTACCATCTCAAAGTCAGAGGGGTTGAGGTTGTAGATTATGGTCTTGGTAAGCTTGTCCATACTGTTCAGGCGGTCCAGATAACGGTTCATGGCCTTGGCGGTCATGACCTGTGCCATGGAGTCGAAACCGGTATCCTTGCCTATGAGCTTGAACATCTTGGTGTTCTGGTTACGGATAACTCCGTAATGGAACTGCTGGGTCCAGCCTGTATCGGCATCCATCTTTCCGAACTCCAGCATCATGGCGCTCTTGAACTTGCGGATTTCCTGATCTGTCAGGGCTGTGCCTCCGTAAACCTTGGCGAATATGGCGTCAAGTTCAGATGCCGTAAAGTCATCGGCATAGAATTCCTCCATTCCGTGGTCGCTCAGGCGGCATCCCTGCTCCTCAAAGTATTTGTGACGGACCAGAAGGGCCTTTACTATATCGTCAAAGCAGTTGATGCTTACACCGCTTACCATGGCAAGTTTGTCAATGTACTCGCGGTATGCGGCGGGATTCTCTACAGTCATGGCCATGTCGGGACGCCATGTGGGCAGTACCTTAACCTTGAATCCGCTTTCACGTATCTGCTTGTGGTACTCAAGTGAATCCACGGGGTCATCGGTAGTGCATACGGCCTCAACGTTGTAGTGCAGCATGAGGTTGCGGGCGCTGAATTCGGGGCTTGCCAGTTTCTCGTTGCACTCGTCGTAGATCTCCTTGGCGGTCTGGGGGTTAAGAACCTTGTCTATTCCAAAGCAGGTCTTGAGTTCCAGATGTGTCCAGTGGTAGAGCGGGTTACGCATGCAGTAGGGCATGGTCTCGGCCCACTTCTGAAACTTGTCCCAGTCCGATGCATCACCGGTTATGTATTTCTCTGCCACTCCGTTGGTGCGCAGTGCGCGCCATTTGTAATGGTCGCCGCCCAGCCACAGCTCGGTTATGGAGCGGAACTTGTGGTCACTGGCTACCTCCTGCGGGTTGAGATGGCAGTGGTAATCAATGATGGGCAGTTTCTTTGCGTGATCATGGAACAGGTGCTGTGCGGTTTCTGACTGCAGCAGAAAATTCTCGTGAATGAAGGGTTTGTTAGTCATACGGGTTATATAATCAGGTTTTTTATTATCGGTTCAGAAAAGTCGTGCTATGTGACGGTCCAGGATGTTCTCCTTGACCTGCTCTGCAACTACACCGGCATTGCGCTCCAGGGCTGCGTAGAACTCGGGAGCCAACTCGGCGGCAATCTTGTAACTTACGTGTACAAGCTGACGAAAATCGGGGTTGTAGAGCGGATCCTGCTGGTTGTGACGCAGTGCGCGGGCGTACTGGTTACCGTCCCAGGATGCTATCTGCTCTGCTGTGGGCAGGTTTGCGGGGTTGATGTCAATGACGGTGGCGTAGGGGATGCAGAGCTCCTCCATGCGTCCCAGCGCGGAGATTGCAATCTTCTTGGCCAGCTCAAGTGCCTGGGCATCAGCCAGGGCAAGACCTATGTTCTCCTCGAGCCATGTGGTACCGGCGGTCTTGATGTGTATGCCCTTGTCATACTGGCGGATAAGACGGCCCATGATGGGGTAGATTGAGAACTTGTCACTGCCGGAGTGTATACTGAGCTTGAGTCCTTCGGGCAGGCCGAACTCCTTGACTGCAAAGTCAATCACAAGCAGGTCCTCGCGGAACTCCTTCTCAAACTGTGCGGTGTCGCCTACGTATTCGACGCCCTTGTTGAAACGGCCTGTGAACTTAGGGGCGATGGTCTGTGCCGGTATCTTTTCCTGTGCCAGTGCGCTCAGGATGAAGAATATTTCAATGGGGGTCTGAGGTGCATCAACCTCATCCATGGATACCTCGGTAACAAAGTTGTCGGCACCTTTCTTTGATGCTATGTGTCTGTAAATACGGCCTGCCTCCTGGGTTGCGAAGAGATACTTCCCGGCTAATGTCTCCAACAGACTTCGGTCTACCTTGAAAGGCTCCTGTATTCCGGGGATGCTCAGGGTGCCGGCGTATTTGAGATTGTTCTCTATGAACTTGCTTACAGAGTCTGCATCGGCCGGTTTTCCTATGTAGTCGGCTACGTCAATCGTAAAGAAATCAGATGCGTCGATGAAGCGGTCCACATTGTTCATGTTGATGTGGTCGGCATCCACAAAGTAGGGCTTGCCGTAACCCATGGCCATTACAGCCTCATCGGCCTCACGGCGGGTGTCGGCGGGCTCTGTTCCAATTATCTGATGCTCACGGTTGGACTTGTTCCAGACGGGAACGAACTCAAACGGATACTTGCCTGCACCCTCTATGAGTGCTGCCAACTGAGCTTTTCCCTCATGTGAGAAACGGTCGCCTATGCCGAAGGAATACTTGCCTAATATCATTTGTTTGGGGTTTGATCAATCATCAATATAGAATCCGGCTTCTCTCAGGAATACGGTGGAGCGGCCGGTATCGTCGTTCTGTGTCTTGACGCTGAAGGCGGGGAATTCACGCCTTACGGGGTAGTGAGAGCGCTGCTTCTCGAATGAGGCTACATCGGCCCTGAGGGCGGCGTCATCATTTTTAATGTCGTATGTGTGGAGTATGGCATCGGCCAATACCTCCTGCGGGGTCTTGCCGGTTACGTCTATGCTGAATTCCGTGGGCTGGAGGGACGGGGGAACCTCTGTTACCTCCCAGTCCTTGCAGGGCAGGTCAAAGAACTTGCCCAATGCCTGTACGCTCATAGTGGTACCGGTGGCCTTGCCATCAACCGAGTAGCCGGCTATGTGCGGGGTGCCGGTAAAGAGCAGTGAGAGCAGTTCGGGATCTATCTGCGGCTCGTTTTCCCATACGTCTAGTGAGGCGGCAAGGATCTTTTTCTGAGCCAGTGCGTTTTTGAGCGCCGCACCGTCCACGACTTCACCGCGTGATGAGTTTATCAGAATCTGGTTCTGGTTCATCTTGGCCAGACGGGAACTGTCAAACATATGGAATGTGGCGTCCTCTCCGTCACGGATCAGGGGAACGTGCAGGGTTATTATGTCGCTGCGGCTTATGATCTCATCAATTGATACGAATGAGCCCGATCCCTCCCTGCGGGCACGCGGAGGATCGCACAGTAGTACTCTGAATCCCAGCAGAGCTGCAAGGCGGGCCACTTTGCTGCCTACGTTTCCTACACCGACTACACCCAGGGTCTTTTCCCTGAAACTGAATCCGAATTGACGGGCCATCGTTACCAAAATGGAGCCGATGTACTGCTGTACCGACCAAGAATTGCAGCCGGGGGCATTGGTCCATCTGATGCCGTGTGATTCACACCATGCGGTGTCTATATGGTCGTAGCCGATGGTTGCGGTGGCGATGAAACGTACATTGGAGCCCTCCAGGAGGCTTGCATCGCATTTGGTGCGGGTTCTGACCACCAGGGCGTCAGCCTCCTTGACCATCTCCCTGCTGATGTCTGATCCGCGTGAATAGATAACCTCACAGTAGGGTTCGAGAGCCCCTTTGAGGAAAGGGATATCGGAGTCACATATAACTTTCATACAGGTAGATAACAGATACTACAAAGATAAGCTTTTTTTTCATCCCGTGTTTTTGCTACCATATTTAAAAATTTGTTAAGTTTGCGATATACAAGTGACGAGAATGGTATTTATAGGGAGGAAAAAGGACTGTCTCCGCTCGGGTTTTGTCATCCGGGCCCTTTTTTATGCCGTAGCGTTACTGTCACTTCTCTCCTGCGGCATGAATGCCGGAAACCGTAAGGATCCTGATTACACTGTTCTGGTGCTGCATTCCTACAACGACATGGGACAGGAGGGCAGTTACTTCCGGAATTATATGGAGAACCGTTTCCGTCACCATGGCATGAACGTAGCCATTTACCATGTCTATCTGGATCTGATACATAAGGAGACTCCTTTTGTGAATGAGAACGGGGAAGACCGTTTTGTGGATACCGTTCGCAGCTACAATCCTGATATTCTTCTTATCAATGACGATCTGGCGTTTCATTATATCCTCAACAATGAGGATGTACTTCTAAAGACCATACCTTCTGTCTTTGCGGGCGTGTCAGCTTCCACTTTCGTGCATCAGGATTATCCGCTCGTGACCGGCTGGCGCGATCCTGTTGACCTGGCCGCCAACTGTAACCTTTACAGGAACCTCAATTATCCGGGTAATCCTATCGTCGAACTGGATTGGGGCGGATATCAGGACGAACTGAGGGATAAACTGTATTCAAACATTGCGGATCCGACCGTATTCATCAACAACTCGGATTTTCATCTTGAATATTCCGATCTGTCATCGGAGACTTACTCTGACCGGATAATTGTAAATTTCGTAACCATGGCCGATCCCGAGAGGAACCGCCGGTTAAGGGCCGATGATGACGCCGATCTGATAAATGAGGGACTCAGGAACTCGGACATCGGCAAGTCATATACTTTTGAGGGCCGTCAGGGCCATATACAGGTTAAGTATGACCTGTTCAGCAACAGTCTCATAGACCTGACCCGAATACCTCAGATTACCGCCATCCGCGAGCAGTTCGGCAGTTTCAGCAATCTTTTGGGAGCAAATGAAATTGAGGCTGGTGAGAACTATTACGAACGTCCCAAGTTCCTGTGCGGTTATTTTACCAGCGTGGAGACACAGATAACTGATCAGGTGCATTCCGCAATCCGTATCCTGAACGGTGAGAATCCCAGGGATATGCCGTTGGAGACCCATCAGAAGGATTATTACATGGACTGGAACGCCATGATACAGATGAACCCTCCGCTCAATTACTACGATTACCAGGAGCAGTTCAAGATAATAAATGTCCCGTTTGTGGTGGCTAAAAGAACACTGTTCGTCTCATTGGTGGCACTGGGTGTGATTATGGTGGCAGGTCTGCTCTCTTTCTTTACAAGTGTCCGTTTCCGCAAGAGGAATACCCAGAGAGAGGAGGCTTTGGAACTGCTCAGGCAGGAGACCCAACGCCGTTTGCTGGTACTTGAGGGCAGTGATTCGTTTTTCTTCAAGGTCAGGGACGGAAAGATAGGTTTCCTTCACAGTTCCCGCAGCGAACGGTTTACCCATGAATTTGAGTTAGAGGAGTACCGTAAGGAATTCGTGGCCCCCGAGAGCTACGGATCGTTTGAAATCTGCACGGGTCTTGTTGCGGCCGATACGGAGAAGTCAAAGGTGAGAATCCGCGCCAAGACACTCAATGACGTATGGCACTGGTGGGAAGTCTCCTACCGCAGGAATGAGAACATGATAATAGGCTTTGCCGTCAGCGTTGACAAGATAGTTGAGTTCGAGAAAACCCTCCAGGAGTCTGCTGTCAGGGCCGAGGAGGTAATCTCAAAGGAGAACTTCATAGCCAACATAACGCATGACATACGTACTCCGCTGAATGCCATATCGGGCTTTGCCCAGTTGCTGGCCGATGGCTGCAGCCCTGAAGACAAGGTGCTGTTCGCCTCCCTTATCCGGGACAATACCGAGCAGTTGCTTGACCTGATTGACGAGGCTGTGCGCAAACCGGCTGACAGTACTGACTCCATGTCGTTCAAGATACGCCGTATCAGTACTTCCAAACTGGTGAATGACAGTTACCACACCAACCGTATACTCTGTCCTTCGCACCTCAAGTTCAAGTTTGAGCCGTATCAGGGGGATGATGTGATGATAATGGCCGATCCTATCCGTACCAGCCAGGTCGTAAACAACTTCCTGAGCAATGCATTCAAATACACCCTTCAAGGATCAGTAACCTTAGGGTGGACTGTTCTTGAGAAAGAGGGGTGCATAGAGGTTTATGTGGCGGATACAGGCATAGGTATCAGTGAGGAGGACAGCAAACTGGTCCGCCAGCGTTTCGGCATGGCCAAGGGTAACTACAAGGGTACCGGACTGGGACTGGATATCTGCTACTCAATCATCGAGAAGCAGAACGGAGAGTACGGTTTTACAAGCAAACTGGGTGAGGGAAGCCGCTTCTGGTTCCGTCTCCCTATTGACAACACTAAAAAAGAATCTGCCATATGAAAAGATATCTGTGGATAGTGTTGTCGCTGTTTTTCATAATCCTGCCCGGCTGTTCATCGGACCATAATGGGGAGTATGACAAGGATAAGACGTATAACGTGCTTTGCCTCTTTGTGTATGACTCCGTATTCCAGAATTACAGAATATATGAGCAGACTCTTTCCAAGTCGCTTTCTGAAAACGGTATAAAGGCCGATATCCGTAACGTGTATTCATCGGGCCATCTTGACATGGCGCAGTCAGATGCTCTTGAGGCATCGCTTGAACGGTTGAATGAGGAGAACTGGATACCTGATGTGGTGTGCTGTATTGATGACCGCACACTGAGTCTTTACCTTCAGGGTGAGTACGCCAGGTGGCTGCCGCCGGTTGACAGCATACCTCTGGTTGCTGCCGGACTGCGCTGTCCGGACTGGGCTCTGATAAGACGCAGCAACAATACGGCCGTCTGCACGGACCTGCTCAATTTCCAGCGTAACATCGAACTTGCGGTGCGTATGGCTCCGTATACCGCGGTTCCCGGAAGACCTATGTATCCTAATGTGGTGGTCATAGAACTTGATACGACCGATTATGACAAGCGTATCAGGGAGCGTCTGCGCAGTGAACTGGACCGTCCTCCGTACGTGAACAATATGGATTATCACGTAAAGGACCTGTCTCTTGAGCTGTTGTCCGAGAGATACAGGGATTCAATCTTCATAAATGTATTCTCCAACGCTTCACCCGAGTTGAATGACTACCGCAGTGACGGAGACTATCATACTCACAGAGTCAAGATCCTGAACAGCCTGACCATGACTCCGTTCCTTACTGTAAAGAGGGATATTGAGAATGAGCAGGTTCTCAGTAAGACGCTCAAACCGCAGTTCAGTGCCGTAAGAGACGGTTTTGCCGACGGTTCAAGACGTTCCCTGTGCGGATATTTCGCATCATATGAGACGGTCGCAAAGGACCAGGCCGCATATGTGGCACGTATCCTGAAGGGTGAGGCTGCCGGCAGCCTGCCCATCAAGGAGCATGAAGCAGGTTACTATATGTCATGGAGAGCCATGGAGTTGCTTAACATGGATTACAAAGACTTCTGTGATGATTTTGTCATAGTGAATGCTCCCTGGCGCGTACAGCATCCTTTCAGATATGTGCTCTTCATCATATTTGACATAGTCGCGTTCCTGTTTGTGCTGTCGTTGAGCCTCTATCTGCTGTTCCGTAAGAAGGATACTCAGTTGCAGGAAGCTCTCGCCGAGATAGACAATGAGAGGATAATGCTTGACATGGCGCTTCAGAACGCCGATTGTACCGTTATCAGTTCCCCCGATGACCTTATGAAACTGGAACCGATGCTGCATCCTGATGATTCGGATGCCATTTCCGAACTTCTGGCCACTCTGGCATCGGGCAAACCCGTTACGGCACGCAAGTTCCGTCTCACCAAGGACGGCGGCAGCAGTTACCGCTGGTGGCAGTTCAGGCCCAATCTGAAGATGAATACCCAGGAACACGGACTGGAGAAACTTGAGTCCCTGTCGGGTATAGTGATAGATATCAATGACGCTGAACTCTACAACGAGTATATGACGGAGGCAGCCCTTGTGGCCGAGGAGATAACCAACAAGGAGACCTTCCTTATGAATATCAGCCATGAGATCCGTACTCCGCTCAATGCCATTCTGGGATTCGCACAGCTGCTCAGTACCGATGACGGACTGATTCAGGGTGAGGAGCGTGATGAGATAGTCAAACTGATTCGTGAGAACTCCACTCTTCTGGGTGAGATGATTGAGGATATCCTCCAGTTCTCGCGCTTTGAGAGCGGAAGGGTGGATGTGAATCCGGTTGAGACGGAGATTGGCCCGTTGATGAAGCGGATTTTTGACGAATGGTCTATGAATGTGCCGTCTGCCTTGGAGTTCAAGTTTGAAGCCGGACGTGACGGAGTGTTCGCGGTTGTGGATCCGGTCAGGGTAGAGGCTATCATGGGCCAGTATATCAAGAATGCCTTCAAATTCACAGCCAAAGGCTCCGTTTGGTTGGGCTGGCGCTATAATATCAACGACGAGAGTGTTGAACTGTACGTCGAGGATACCGGCTGCGGTATTGAGAGCCGCAGGCAGAGTAAGGTGTTCAATATCTTCTGGAAGGATGATATGTTCAAGACCGGAGTGGGCCTGGGCCTGACTATAGCCAAGATGTTCACTGAGAAGATGGAAGGTGAGGTAGGATTGGAGAGTAAACCGGGAGTGGGCAGCTGCTTCCATTCGTCATTCAAGGCATATATCAAATGATGTCGCATATGAAACGTCTGGTGGTAATATTGTTGACGGTTGTTTTCTGCGTCTGTGCATCGGCCCAGATAAGGAACCGCCTTGACGTTGGCAACGAGCTCTATCTCAAATACGCAAACGGCAGGATAAGGCAGTTTGACGAATCGAATATTCTGTTGGCCGATTCCATTTACCGTTATGGGGTCCATAAGAGCGATTCCAGGATCAGGATGCTGGCCCTCTCTCTTGAGCTGCCGCCCAGATTTATCCGAAACGACACGTTGCGTGTCAAGGAGATTGTGGCTGAACTCAAGTCCATGTCAGGTTACAACACGCGTATGCGGGAATTCTATTTCCTGACGATGCATGACTACTGCAGCATGCTGATAATGGCAGGACGCATATCGGACGCGATGCTTGAGGCCAGGGCCATGTCTTCACTTGCCGCCGGCAGCGGAAGCAATCTGGGACAGATGTACTCCCATAGGATTATCGGCCTCATTCAGTCTTACCGTTCCAATTCCGAGCTGGCCATCCTCAATTTCAAACAGGCTGCCGAATACAGCAAACGTGCCAAGGAGGAGCAGGAACTGCCGGTAATCTATAACCTGATGGCCCGTGAGTATATCAAACTGGGCCGGTATGATGAAGTTGAGCATTACTGCTCCATGGCCGAGGAGTTCCAGGATTTCTATCCTTCACTGAGAGTCAAGACCCTGCTGACCAAGGTCTATCTGTATGATGCCCAGGGTAAGGCCGATGAATTCAATGCGGTTTATCAGGAACTGGTGCATAATCCGCTGTACCGCTCGCAGACAGACCGTGATACCAGGCTGATGATTGAGATATGCTGGCTGCGTTCCCGCGGCAGACTGCAGGAGGCTTTGGCTAAATCCGATTCGCTGGCTACAGATAAGGAACGCTATGATCAGAAACAGCTCATATACGCTGTGGGGAATGATTACAGGAATGCATATGACCAGTTGAACGTTCTGATGGCAACTAAGGATTCCATATATATTACGGTGCAGAATGAGGATATGGCAATCCTTGATGCGGAGCTTAACAATGCACGTCTCAGGCTTGAGGCGCAGAGGCTCAAATCCCAGCAGGAGATGTCCATCATGTTCGGATTTATCCTGTTGTTCATGATAGTTACGGTGTCCATTCTGTTCTCCCAATGGAGCCTGGAGAAGAATCTGGATAATCTGCGTGAGAGGAACCGGCGTGAACTGGAAGCAAGGAATGCCTACAGGAAGGCGATTGATTCCAAGGAGCTGGAGAATGATATGAAAACAAGAATATTACAGAACAGGCAAAATAAGGATCTGATATGAAAACTGGAATAAGGAATTTTATAGTAAAGAACCACTATCTGGTTATTGCTGTGTTGTGCTTTCTGGTTGGCGGAGTGCTGGCTCTGATGTGTCTGATTCAGAAAGTGCCCCTTCTCTGGGGCGTACTTGGCGTGTTTATAATTACCGGTGCCATGTTCTATTATTGTCTGAGACTGGTTACCGAGAAGTCATACAGAGAGTATTATGAGGACAGCTATAGGATTGAACATGAGACAATTGAGGAGGAGATAAAGAAATCCGTGACATACCACCGCTATCAGGAGGCCGTGCTGAACCGGTACGAGTCAGCCTGCCGCGATCTGGGCATAAGCAAAGAGCAGAGCGAATGGCTCCTAATGCTTTTGATGGAAGAGAAAAAGAAAGCGGATACTGAGATGAAAGAGAAGGGAATTCACATCTGATTATTTCCCCGCAAGTTCAACCAACTGGAGTTGTGTCACTACGCAACTGGTCAGTTTTTCCAGAATTATAGGTTTTGTAATAAAGTCATTGGCGCCCATATTGAAGCCTTTGACGATATCCTCGTTTGAATTCAGTGCAGAGAGGATGACAACTCTCATATCTTTTGTCTCGGGATTCTCCCTGAGGCGTTTGAGGACTTCATAACCGTCAATTTCCGGCATCATAAGGTCCAGAAGAACCAGGCTGGGCTTGTTCTTTTCTATGAATTCCAATGCTTCCCTGCCGTTTGTGGCGGTACTTATGGTGATATTAAGACGTGAGAGTATCTTGCTTATGAGAAGCAGATTCATGGGTATGTCATCAACTGCCAAAACGGTATGCTTGGACAGATCGATGTTCTTGATGTCGGTCGGTATCATATGTAAGTCCTTTTTATGTTATGGCAAATATAAGCAGATTTGACAAATAATCAAATTTTATCAAGTTCTGCTGTGACATTTGAAAGCAAAATGTCCATTATTACCGGCTTTTTGATGAATCCTGATGCGCCCAGATTCATGGATTGCTCAATATCTTCGGCCGATGTGTACGCTGATACCATTATTACAGCGATCTCCTTGAGCTTTGGGTCAGATTTGATCTCTTTGAGTACTTCCAGACCATTCATTACGGGCATCTGAATATCAAGCAGTACAACATGCGGTTTGAGGTTGCGCACAAGGTCAAGCGCCTCCTGACCGTTGACGGCCGTGAGTATCTTAACGTTGGTTCTGGCCAACATCGTCTTGAGCAGGATTATGTTGACGGGAATGTCGTCAACAATCAGCACTGTGTACTTTGAATAGTCTTTCCTGTTGTCCATTATTTTTAGTTGTTATGATCTGGTGGCCAGCCATATTTTTGGGGTGACACCAGTTATCTTTTTAAATACGTTATTGAAAGCCGATGCGTTGGGAAAGCCGCAGGCAGTGGCAATGTCTGACTGCTTGGCATCCCTGTTGTGCATCAGGTACTGTTCGGCGTAGTCAATCCTTAGGGTGTTGATGTAGTCCGAAAAGCTCATGTTGTAAGTGTTGTTGACCAATCTGGAAACGTAGGTTCTATTGGTTTCAAGCATTGTGGCTATATCGGATATCCTGATTCCCTGTTTCAAAAAGAGCTGCTCGGTTACTATCAGATCCTCAAATCTTATTCTCAGTTTCTCCTCGTCGGCTATGCTCTGATGTGCATCGGCAATTATCAGACCGGATTCGTGCGGCTGATGCTCCTTTACTTCACGCGGTTTCTCAGCTTCGGGTGCCTTTTGTGCGGGCTTACACTTGAATGTTCCGGTGTAAGCTGTAAGGAATACAAGGCAGGAGAGTGCGATGCTTATGCCTGCGCAAGTCCATTCGGACAAACCCTTTACGGCCGATGCTTCCAATGCTGCAATTGCAAGAATGACGGCGGTACAATTGTAAAGCTGTATGGGATGGATGCCTTTTGCCGTTCTGACTAATGTCAGGATGATCCAGATGAAGGCCTGGGCAGCAAGTGCGATGTAGAATATCTGGAATGAACACAAATGGGTGAGATACACTACTTTCTCATCGGCCCCCTCGCCATTGCTTACTATCTCTGTGAAACCGGCGGTTCCCGACAGCATAAGCAGCATTGATTCTGCAAATATGAGTCCGATGGGTATTGCCAGCCATGCCGGTATGTACGGTTTCCATCTGATTTCAGGACTCACGCGTGACACATAGAGTAGGGCGGTCGGAATGAGCAGGGGTGTGAAGAACTGCTTTATCAGGAAGAAGACCAGCAGGGTTGTTCCGGTGCTGAACGATATGGCGACCTGGGCGATAGATACGGTTCCGATTATGGCCAAAAGCAGTCCCAGTGCCCTGGAAGATTTGTCCTGCTTGCGGACAAGAGGGTTAAGGACAAACCAGAAGAGGCATGTCATAAACGGAACGAATCCTATCATTGTTGTCAGCATATCTTATCCCTATCAGAAGAAGTTATTATCCTCATATATCTTGTTTTCACCCCATACGCTGTTCAGGTCGACTGAGTAGCTGTTCTGCCATTCGCCTACGTTGGCGGTGAACTCTATCGGCTGGTACAGTGTTCCCAGGTCAAGTCCCAGATGGAAAGTGTACTGCTTGCCGCATATGTAGCTGTTTCCGGGCAGGACACCGTATATGGGGAACTTCTGAACCTGGTTCTTGAGTTCTTTCATGTGCTGTCCGTTGTAATCAAAGGCGTCCACGTCAAATACCACTTCAATGTACTGCTTACCCATCTTTATTTCATCGGGTACCGAATAGAAGCGGCTGCTGTGCTTACGGTCAGGAACCAGGTTGTCATATCCTACGAACATCTCGTTGTCGGTTCCCACGCCCACGCGTGCGTTACCTTTGAATACTTCCACCTCGTCACAGATGACCTTCTGTATCCATTTGCCTCCTTCACGGCCCAGAGAGTCTACATAATAACCTTCGGTTGCCACATTGTGGGCCGACAGTTTCCTTATTCTTATATGGCCCTGCAGATCGGGGTCATAAGTAATGTCGCAGATACGGAATCCTATGTCATTCGTAATGTGACGGAATACAAGCGGTATTACGTCCAGATATGATGTCTTGCGCTCAACCGGCCTTGAAACAAGCGGACCTGCCTGTGTGTCCTTCTGGCTGTAAGGGATCACATACGTGCGGTTGCCTGACAAAAACTCCGTTTCATCAACGTAGGGGTAATAGGCGCTGAGCAGTATTGATTCGGTGCTGTACCAGTTTGTTGAATTGAACGTGGCAGACCTTACGCCGGAGTGCTCGAATACCCTTTCGTTGTTTATGAGGATTGCATTGCTTCTGGGATCGATCGCCATAAGACCGAACGGCTTGCTGGGGTCCAGTCTGGCTTCCTGGTCGTCATCCGTTACGTAGCTGTCGTATCCTGCTTCTCCTCTTGTGCCTACGCGACCGTCTTTTGAAATCACCACATCGAAACTTACATCCTTCTTGTCCTCGAATCCGTCAAATGTGCCCATGTCTTCATTGACAGTGCATGACGTGATTGTTAAAATGACAATCGCTAAAACAGTCCTTTTTGTGATAGTACCTTTCATAAATATAACATGTTACGTTGCAAATATAATGCAATTTTACGATTTTGCAAAAATTATTGCAAAATCATCAATTTTTTAATTTCGCAATTATAAACAAAAAGCCCGACCAGGTGGCCGGGCTTCCGAAAAATATGGGTTATCCTACTTATCAATAAGCGAACATAGGATAGTTCTTCATCATGTCGTTTACACGTGCACGAACCTTTGCAATTACTGCCTCGTCCTCGGGAGCGTTCAGAACCTCCTCAATGAGCTCGGCAATGATTACCATCATGTCCTCCTTGGCACCGCGGGTTGTGATGGCGGGAGTACCGAAGCGAAGACCTGAAGTCTGGAATGCGCTGCGTGAATCAAACGGAACCATGTTCTTGTTAGCGGTGATATCGGCAGCAACAAGTGCCTTCTCTGCAACCTTACCGGTCAGATCAGGATACTTTGAACGCAGGTCAACCAGCATGCTGTGGTTGTCTGTGCCGCCTGATACGATTGTGAAACCGCGCTTGGTCAGCTCCTCGGCCAGCTTCTTGGCGTTCTTCTGAACCTGGATCTGATACTCCTTGAACTCGGGCTGGAGAGCCTCGCCGAATGCTACGGCCTTGGCAGCGATGACGTGCTCAAGAGGACCGCCCTGTGTGCCGGGGAATACGGCTGAGTCAATGAGCTGTGACATCATCTTTGTCTCACCCTTGGGGGTCTTGCGGCCGCGGGGATCCTCAAAGTCCTTACCCAGCAGGATGATACCGCCGCGGGGACCGCGCAGTGTCTTGTGGGTGGTTGATGTTACTATGTGTGCGTACTTTACAGGGTTCTCAAGCAGACCGGCTGCGATGAGACCTGCAGGGTGAGCCATATCTATCATCAGGAGAGCGCCTACCTCATCGGCAATCTTGCGCATGCGAGCGTAATCCCACTCACGTGAGTAGGCTGAGCCACCACCGATGATGAGCTTGGGCTTAACCTCAAGGGCAAGCTGCTCCATCTTGTCGTAGTCAACGCGTCCGGTCTCAGGATTCAGGTCATAACCTACAGCATTGTAGAGGATACCTGATGAGTTTACGGCTGAACCGTGTGACAGGTGACCGCCGTGTGCAAGGTTAAGTCCCATGAAGGTCTCGCCCGGCATGAGGACAGCCTGAAGAACGGCTGCGTTAGCCTGTGCGCCTGAGTGGGGCTGTACGTTGGCGTACTCAGCGCCGAACAGCTTCTTGATACGTGCAATAGCCAGGCTCTCGGCCTCGTCTACGACCTCGCAACCGCCATAGTAACGCTTACCGGGATAACCTTCGGCGTACTTGTTTGTCAGGCATGATCCCATGGCCTGCATAACCTGGTCACTTACAAAGTTCTCAGAGGCAATCAGCTCGATGCCCTTTGCCTGGCGCTGATGTTCGCGCTCGATGATGTCAAAAATCTCTTGATCTCTTTTCATTTTTTTATAGTGTTGGTTTTCTTTCCGTCAAAACAGTATTCCGTATGAGAATGACATGATACCCAGGCGCCTGTTGAGTCTGTAATCAGGGGCGGGATCTATGTTGTTGAGGTCAATCATCTGCCCGGAGATCGGGTTGATGGTGGCTTCATATTCAAAATCCAGGAATGTTCTTCCAATCTTTACGCTCAATCCTACTGTCCAACCCATGATCAGCTCAATGGGAGAGTCTGTGATCTGGTAAGGTTCGAGATTCTGGTATTGTACTGAATAGAACTTGTCCGGAGTATAATGGAAGCGCGGGCCGGTAAAGGCCGACATGCAATAGGGCGGACTGTTTACTATATGGTAACCTATCTGCAGCGGCAGTGTGAGTGAAGTGAGCTGGTAGGAGCAGGACATCTCATCTTTTGTTTCGCTGTCCGGATCCCAGCTGTTCATGTCCATATAGAAACAGGACTGGTTGAAACTCAATCCCAAACCCGTCTGAAGGAAGATCGTGCGGGAGTTGAGTCTGAGGAGGAAGGCTGCGAAATTACCCACTTGGGTATCCTGGGTGTATTCAGTCAGCTCATGTCCCTTCAGATAGGCGTCAGTTACGTACGTGGCGTTGGCGGCAAAACCCACCTTTGCTCCCCAGCTGGAGGAGAAAGCGGGCAGCGAACTTCTGCTTAGGAACTGCGCCTGGGCAGTCTGGAACAGAAGTAATGCCGTCAGTAATGTCAGCGCACGCAATTTCATCGTCTCAAAGGAGTTTTATTTCGCCTTTATGTATGTCTTTGTTGCAGTATCTGCAGCGCAGAGTGCCGTTTTCCTTATCCACCACGTCGAATACCGTCTGCATGGGCTCGTGGTTGGTAATGCACTTGGGGTTGCCGCATTTCACTATGCCGCGAACCTGGTCGGGCATGGCTATCTTCTTTTTCTCTACAACCTCATAGTCGCGGATAATGTTGAGCACAATGTTCGGAGCTATGACTGAGAGTTTGCTGCATTCCTCTTCTGAGAAATACTTGTCGGCAATCTTGATGATTCCCTTGCTGCCCATCTTGCGGCTGCTCAGGTTGGAGCCGATGGTGATGGGGGTGTCAATGCTTGTCAGGCCCAGCAAGTTCACCACGTCAAATACCTTGTCTGACGGGATATGATCGATAACAGTTCCGTTCTCAAGTGCCGCTACCAGCAATTCTGATTTTCCTGTCTTTTCCATATCTGTCATTTTAGAAGGTTGAGTGCATTGCAAATCAGGGCCTCACGTACGTACAGACCGTTCTTGGCCTGCTGGAAGTAGTATGCGTGGGGATTTGCGTCCACATCCTGGGCTATCTCGTTTACGCGTGGAAGCGGATGGAGTATCTTAAGGTTCTCCTTGGCAGAGCGGAGCATGTCATTCTTGAGGATGAACATATCCTTGACGCGCTCATACTCCATGAGGTCGGTAAAGCGCTCACGCTGGACGCGTGTCATGTAAAGGATGTCTGCATCGGCTATGGTCTCCTCATCAAAACGATTGTGTTCCTCAAACTTGATACCGTTGTTGCGGCAGTACTGCTTGTACTCTTCGGGCATCTTCAGTTCATCGGGTGAGATGAAGTGGAAAGTGGGGTTGAAGAATCTCATTGCGGTGAGCATGGAGTGAACCGTACGGCCGTATTTGAGGTCACCTACAAGGTGAATGTGAAGGTCATCCAGACGTCCCTGTGTCTTGAGCATCGAGTAGAGGTCAAGCATGGTCTGTGAAGGATGCTGGTTGGCTCCGTCACCGGCGTTGATGATAGGTACCGGTGATACCTCGCTTGCATACCTGGCTGCACCCTCCAGATAGTGACGCATAATGATCAGGTCGGCGTAATTGCTGACCATCATGATGGTGTCTTTGAGAGTCTCGCCTTTGGATGAACTGGTGGTGGCGGCATCGGAAAAACCGATTACGCGTCCGCCCAGACGGTTCACTGCGGTTTCAAAACTGAGCCTTGTCCTGGTGGAGGGCTCAAAGAAGAGTGTAGCTACGATTTTCCCGTCAAGGATCTTGCTGTTGGGGTTGGCTTCAAATTTGGCGGCGTGGCCCAGAAGCCAGAGAATATCTTCTCTGTCAAGCCCTTCGAGCGAAATCAGACTTCTGCCTGTTTGGTCCATTTGATTATAGTTTGTTCGGGAGCACAAAATTACTAAGAAAATACTAACTATAGGACCTTATGTTCATAACTTTCCCTAAAATGCTATTTTTTGTCAACGAATATTTCCGATGCCGTGTTTTTATGCTAAATTTGTAGGATAATGTTTGATTTTCCGGCAAGCCGGAAATGGCTGAGAAAGATAAATCGTAATGAGCAAAACCGTTAAGCGTGTTCTTCTGGGACTATGGCTGTTGTTTGTGGTCGGAGTCCTTACAGTTTACCTGATTTTTTGCGGCCTGAGCAAGGGCTGGATAGGGAATACTCCTTCTGTTGAGGATCTTGAGAATCCTATTGACAAGTTTGCAACCCAGATAATATCGGCCGATGGGGTTACGCTCGGTACATTTGCACGTACTGAGGACAACCGCATATGGGTGGATTTTGACGAGTTGTCCCCTTATCTGGTCAAGGCTCTCATAGCGACGGAGGATGTCCGTTTCCAGGAGCATGCCGGAATTGACCTCAAGGCATTGGTCAGAGCGATTGTCAAGCGTGTGATACTGCAACAGCACAGCGCCGGTGGAGGAAGTACCCTGACACAGCAGCTTGCCAAGCAGTTGTATACCGAGCATGTGGCTCGCAGTTCCGTTCAGCGCGCATTGCAGAAGCCTACCGAGTGGGTGGTCGCAGTCAAACTGGAGCGTTACTATACCAAAGAGGAGATACTTACGCTCTACCTGAACAAATATGATTTCGGTAACCGTGCCATAGGTATCCATACCGCAGCCAGGACATATTTCGGCAAACTCCCTTCTGAACTGAACGCGGAGGAATCGGCCATGCTGGTAGGTATGTGCAAGAACTCTTCACTCTATAATCCTCTGCGAAGACCGGAAAGGACCAGAGAGCGCCGTAACGTAGTGCTCAGCCAGATGGAGAAAGCGGGATTCCTGGGAGAGACGGAGACTGATTCACTTCAGGCTACTGAACTGGTGCTTAACTACCATAAGGTTGACCATGCTGTCGGCCAGGCTACCTATTTCCGTGAGTACCTGCGTTCAATCATGAGAAAGCAGAAGCCGGTCCGTGAGAATTACCGCGGATGGCAGATGCAGCAGTTCTATGAGGATTCGATTGACTGGGAACTGGATCCGCTGTTCGGCTGGTGCAACAAGAACCTCAATCAGAACGGTGAACCCTATAACCTCTACACAGACGGTCTCAAGGTTTATGTGACTATTGACTCCCGCATGCAGCAGTATGCCGAGGAGGCTGTGGCCGCCCAGCTGCAGGGTTATCTGCAGCCGGACTTCTTTGAGGCCAAGCGTGGACTTAAAACCGCACCGTTTACGAATAAGTTGTCGGCCGATGAGATCAAGCGTATCATGGACCGTGCCATGAGGGATACTGACCGTTACCGCGGTCTTAATGCCAAGGGCGTATCCGAGGATTCCATCCGCAAAGTGTTCGATACTCCGTACCAGATGTCAGTCTTTTCATATGACGGATACATAGATACGGTTATGACGCCGATGGACTCACTCCGGTATATGAAGTTCTACTTGCGAACAGGATTCATGTGCATGGAACCGAGGACTGGATTCGTACGTGCTTATGTAGGCGGCCCCGATTATCGGGCCTTCCAGTATGATATGGTTACCATGGGCCGTCGTCAGGTAGGTTCTACAATGAAACCGTACCTCTATTCATTGGCTATGGAGAGCGGTTTCTCACCCTGTGACCAGTGCGTAAATGAGACTCAGACCATATTGACTGAGTCAGGCCAGATATGGCAGCCCAAGGATGACGGAAAGTCCATGCTCGGACAGCTTGTAACTCTAAAGTGGGGACTTTCACGTTCAAACAACAATGTAACTGCTTGGCTTATGGCACAGCTCAGTCCGTATGCGTTCGTGAATCTTCTGCATGAGTTCGGTCTGCGCAACCAGGCTATCGAACCTGTACTGTCACTCTGCCTGGGCACCTGTGACGTATCGGTCCAGGAGATGGTAAGTGCATACACTGCATTCGTCAACCACGGTATCCGTACAAATCCCCTTTATGTCACCCGTATCGAGGATGCCGAGGGTAATGTGCTTGCCCGTTTCACCGCCCACAGCAATGAGGTCATCAGTGAGGAGTCATCCTTCAAGATGATCGACATGATGCGCGCCGTAGTCGAGGAGGGCACCGGAACACGTCTGCGCAGCTCACGTCTGTTCCCCACATTCTGCAAGGTTGCCTGTGCCGGTAAGACAGGTACAACCGATAACCACTCGGATGCATGGTTCATGGGATACACTCCCGACCTTGTAGCCGGATGCTGGGTAGGAGGTGAGGACCGTGACATCCACTTTGACGATATGGATCACGGTCAGGGAGCTCATGCCGCACTTCCTGTTTTCGGCATGTTCATGGATAAGGTCTATGCCGATTCGGCTGTGCTGGGTTATCTGCCGAGTGCAAAATTCGATATACCCGAGGATTATGATCCTTGCGCAGGATTCACAGACTCCGACACTGAAACAGAAAACTACTCAATAGAATCATTCTGATGGAATTTGCAGCTATCATACCTGCCCGTTACGCATCTACGCGTTTTCCGGCCAAACCTCTTGCGGTTTTAGGCGGCAAACCGGTGATAATCCGCGTCTGCGAGCAGGCCGGCAAAGTATTTGACCACGTGTTCGTGGCAACTGATGACGAACGTATTTTCAATGTTGTAAAAGAGGGCGGTTTTACACCCGTCATGACCCGCAGTGACCATAAGAGCGGCACGGACCGTTGTTTCGAGGCTTTCTGCAAATGCGGCGTAAAGGCTGATGTGGTTGTGAACATACAGGGTGACGAGCCTTTTATACAACCCTCACAGCTTCAGACTATCAAATCTCTGTTTGACAGCCCAGAGACTGATATTGCAACACTTGTAAAACCGTTCACACCCGATACCCCCTTTGAAAAGGTGTCCAATCCCAATAGCCCCAAGGTGGTGATCGATGACAACTGGAACGCACTCTATTTCAGCCGCAGCGTAATTCCATATCAGAGAGGAATTCCTGAGCAGGAGTGGCCCGCACGTCACACCTACTACAAGCATATCGGCCTCTATGCATTCAGGGCCGATGTCCTGAAAGCCGTAACAGAGCTTCCGCAGGCATCGCTTGAGAAGGCTGAGAGTCTGGAACAGCTTCGCTGGCTGTCTGCCGGCTACCGTATCAAGGTGGGTGTTACCGATGTCGAGACCATCGGCATTGATACTCCTGATGATCTGGCTGCAGCCGAAGTATTTCTGAAAGAACATTCCGTATGAGACATAGACTGAACAATCTTATTCTGACTCTTATCATATCGGCCTTCTGTCTTCCGGTTTCAGGCAGACAGGACAGCGTCCGCAACCGTCTTGTGCTCAGCGACGGCTCTGTCTACAACGGACAGATGCGTCTGCGCAAACCCTACGGAACCGGACGTACTGACCATGCCAACGGTGATGTCTACGAGGGAGCATATGAGAAGGGTCTGAGAAAGGGTGTAGGTATATGTCATTATGCCAACGGAGACCTCTATCTAGGTTTCTGGGACAACAATCTCCGCGCCGGCGAAGGCGAGCTCCAGTATTCATCAGGTGATGTCTACAAAGGCAGCTGGAGGTCCGATGAGCGCAACGGCAAGGGCGTCTATATGTGGGCCGACGGATCATACTATTCCGGTGAATGGAAAGGTGATCTGAGGCAGGGAACAGGCCTTATGTGCTGGTGTGACAGCTCTGAGTACCGTGGTTCGTGGGCTAACGGTCTGCGTGAGGGACAGGGCGAATTCAAGAGCAAAGGCTATTACTACAGCGGCTCCTGGCTGAAAGACATGGAGGATGGCAACGGTATCTGCACAATGCCCAACGGCGATACGTACAAGGGACAGTTCCGTAGTGGAGCCATTACGGGAAACGGCGAATACTCATTTGCCAACGGTGATTCCTACAAAGGTTCGCTCCGTAACGGCATGGCCGAAGGCAAGGGCGTCTATTCCTGGGCCGACGGTTCAGTATACGACGGTGAATGGAAAGAGAACCGCCGTGAAGGCAAAGGCCAGATGGAGTGGGGTAACGGTGACAAGTATTACGGCGAATGGCTGAATGACGTGCCCTGGGGCGAAGGCTCCATGAGCCTGGCCGACGGTACCAAGTTCAAGGGCACCTTCGTAAACGGAGTGGTTGACGGAAAGGGACTTGTCGAGGAGGCCGACGGCACCCGTCTTGAGGGTGTGTTCAAGGAGGGATTCCGCACCGGAACATTCACCGTCATGGATAAGTCAGGAAAAAAGATAAGAACGATAATATATTGAGACTATGATACTGGATACACTTGACAGACTTGAAAGCTACGGATACATAAGCCCGTTGATGGATAAGGTGCTGGATTTCTTCCGTAAGACCGATCTCTCAACTCTTGAGCCGGGCAGGATAGACCTGCAGGGTGATGACCTCTTTGTCAATGTGAACCGTCAGGGCGCCCAGACGCGTCAGAAGGTACCTATCGAGGCGCATAAGGAGTATATTGACATACAGGTTCCCATTTCATGCGATGAGGAGATGGGGTTCATATCGGCCCCCTTCATGCCGGCTCCTTCAGTGCCGTATAACGCCGATAGGGATGTGGCATTCTTTCCCGGGTTGTGTGATACATATCTGAACGTAAAGAAGGGTATGTTCACCGTCTTCTTCCCGGGTGAGGGACATGCTCCCGCCATTACAGAAGACGGTATTCTTAAACTTATAGTCAAAATAAGGAAGCCATGTTGAAGATAATAGAGAATGACCCTTGGCTGACACCCTATACAGGTGCCATTGAAGGTAGGCATGACCACGCCCTGTGGCGTGAGAGTCAGCTTACCGGCGGAAAGATGAGCCTTAAGGATTTCGCCTCAGGCTATCTCTATTACGGACTTCAGCGCACCAAAAGCGAATGGGTTTTCAGGGAGTGGGCTCCCAATGCTACTGATATCTATCTGATCGGTGATTTCTCCGGTTGGGAGGAGCAGGAGCGTTTCCGACTCAAACGTATCAATGAGGCGGGTGACTGGGAACTCCGTATTCCGCTGGGCATGATAGGTCACGGACAGCACTATAAGATGCGCGTCAAGTGGAACGGCGGTCAGGGTGACCGTATTCCGGCATGGTGCCGCAGGGTGGTTCAGGACAGCAATTCCAAGATATTCTCAGCTCAGGTGTGGGATCCCGCCAGTGAGTATAAGTTCAAGAATAAGGATTTCAAACCCAAGCGGGATCCTCTGCTCATCTATGAATGCCACGTAGGCATGTCACAGGAGCGTGAGGGTGTTGGTACATATATTGAATTCAAGGATAATGTGCTGCCGCGTGTCAAGGCTGCAGGTTACAACTGCATCCAGGTGATGGCCATTCAGGAGCATCCCTATTACGGCAGTTTCGGTTATCACGTATCCAGTTTCTTTGCCCCCTCATCACGTTTCGGAACACCCGAGGAACTCAAGGAGCTGATAGATACCGCCCACGGCATGGGCATATCGGTCATCATGGATCTGGTACACTCGCATTCCGTCAAGAATGAATATGAGGGTCTGGGCAATCTGGCCGGTGATCCCAACCAGTATTTCCTGCCGGGTGACCGTCATGAACACTCAGCCTGGGGCTCTCTCTGCTTTGACTACGGCAAGACTCAGGTGCTTCACTACCTGCTTTCCAACTGCAAGTACTGGCTTGATGAGTTCAAGTTTGACGGATACCGTTTTGACGGTGTCACATCCATGCTTTACTACAGTCACGGACTCGGTGAGGCATTCTGCAATTATGACGACTATTTCAACGGACATCAGGATGATGACGCCATCTGTTATCTGATGCTCGCCAACAGGCTCATTCATGAGTATAACCCCAATGCAATCACCATAGCCGAGGAGGTGAGCGGTATGCCCGGACTGGCAGCTCCCTTTGATGACGGCGGATTCGGATTTGATTACCGTCTGGCTATGAACATTCCTGATTACTGGATCAAGACCATCAAGGAAAAGAAGGATGAGGACTGGTCCATGGCAGGAATATTCTGGGAGGTGACCAACCGCCGCAAGGACGAGAAGACCATATCCTACGTTGAGAGCCATGATCAGGCTCTTGTAGGTGACAAGACCGTCATTTTCCGTCTTATCGATGCCGATATGTACTGGCATTTCACCAAGGACGGCGGTAATGATGTGACGGCACGCGGTATCGCTCTGCATAAGATGATAAGGCTGATTACGGCATCAACCATAAATGGCGGTTATCTGAATTTCATGGGTAATGAGTTCGGACATCCCGAGTGGATTGATTTCCCGCGTGAGGGTAACGGCTGGAGTCATAAGTACGCACGTCGCCAGTGGAGCCTTATCGACAACAAACAGCTCGCATACTCATGGCTGGGTGATTTTGACCGTGCGCTGATGAAGCTTATCGGCTCCGTAAAGGATTATCAGAAGAAAGAGGTAGTGGAGTACTGGCACAATGACGGTGACCAGGTGCTGGCTTTCGGACGCGGTGATCTGGTGTTCGTCTTCAACTTCAATCCGGTACGCTCATTCTCAGATTACGGTTTCCTGGTGCCCAGAGGCTCATACAAGACGGTTCTGGACAGCGACAGTATTGAATTCGGAGGTTACGGAAGGGTGGATGACAATGTTGAGCATTTCACCCTGACGGATCCCTTATATAAAAAGGTGCGCAAAGAGTGGCTCAAACTCTATTTGCCCGCACGTTCGGCAATGGTATTGAAAAAGGTAAGGAACAATGGAAAAAAAGTCATGTGACATATGTATCCGCTGGATCTGCGGAATACTGTTCGCAGCATTCGCATTCTGCTGGCTGTATTTCTTCCAGAGAGAATTATTATGGGCCGAAAACAGGTTCCTGTTTTCTGACGACAACAGTTTGAGGATATGGATGTTCAATCATCATTTTATTGTCAGCCTGTCGTTGACTGCCATTGCATTGCTTCTTGCCATCCCGGGCCGACTGATGTTCCGTTTCAAAAAGGGACTGTACGCCTGCAATTATCTGCTTTCGGCTGCATTCCTGGGAGTCATTACCGGATATGACGGGGTCTATGTCTTCGGCCAGGACCTTACCGTGTGGATTGCATCGGGCGCATTCCTGTTCGTGCTGTTCCTGATATGCAAGATAGTGGCATCGGTCCCCAAGTCCGAGTATAACGACCGTCCGCGTACATTGGCCGGCAACCTGCTGATTCTGTCACTTCTCTTTGCCATTACATCCTATCTGGGCAATACAGACGAGAACCTTCACCGCCGTCTCCGTATGGCCCATATGTATGATGAGGGCCGATATGAACAGCTGCTCGAGTATGGCCGATATGAGGAGGAGTCAGATACCGGAATAGATCTCCTTCGTGCCAAAGCCATGCTTGCTGTTGAGGCCACTCCCAAGGGCAGTGGAATAGGGGATATGCTATTCAGATACAATATTTCTGACCCCAAGGCACTGTCAAAAGCCCTCAAGAATATGAATAATGAGCAGGCATATCTTGCCTCCTATCTGTTGGACGGAAACCTTAAGGTTTTCTCCGATACGATCAATCTTGAAGCCTACAAGACACTGCCGGGTTACTATATGCAGGCTCTCGTCATAGCAAATGACAGCGCGGCATGTGCCAGATTCCCCAAAGAGTTTGCCGAATCAAAAGCCGCGTATGATTCATTCTGTGAAGCTCTGGAGCCGTTGGAGCGTGAACCCTTGCAGTTCCAGGCCAACTCCACTTTCATCAACTATCATGAATCATACTTCTGGTTCTTTTCTTTCAAGAAGTAACTGAAGCATATATAATAAATGTGGCGGGCCATTCGGTCCGCCACATTTATTTATATGTGAATAATACTTCCTTCTTGCAGTTGTAGTACGGCTATCAGCCGTACCCGTCCGGAGGACGGCTCGTTTCCGTTAGGAAACTAAAAGGAGGTCGTATAATCGAAAACTGCGATTAGCAGTTCTCAATTGCACCCTGAGCTGCTGCGAGACGTGCGATAGGCACGCGGAAGGGTGAGCAACTTACGTAGTTCAGACCAACCTTGTCGCAGAACTTAACTGATGAAGGCTCGCCACCGTGCTCGCCGCAGATACCGCACTTCAGATCGGGACGAACTGAACGGCCCTTCTCTACAGCCATCTTGATGAGCTGACCTACACCCTTCTGGTCGAGAACCTGGAACGGGTCAACCTTAAGGATCTTCTTCTCCAGATAAACGGGGAGGAATGAGGCGATATCGTCACGTGAGTAACCGAATGTCATCTGAGTCAGGTCATTGGTACCGAATGAGAAGTACTCGGCGCGGGCAGCAACTGCATCAGCGGTAAGAGCGGCACGCGGGATCTCGATCATTGTACCAACCTTGAACTCGAACGGCTCAACACCCTCTTCCTTGAAGAGCTGGGCTGCAGTAGCGCGGATGATCTCCTCCTGCTGCTCGAACTCGTAGTGCTTACCTACCAGCGGAACCATGATCTCGGGCTTCGGGTTCATGCCCTCCTTGCGGAGCTGGATGGCAGCGCCGATGATAGCCTTGGTCTGCATCTCGGTGATCTCAGGATAGGTGTTACCCAGACGGCAACCGCGGTGACCCAGCATCGGGTTGTTCTCTGACAGAGACTCAACGCGAGCCT
>JAEEGJ010003394.1_pt1 | contig 62111 bp, 46 predicted proteins | sample 8958761 | NCBI WGS metagenome assembly JAEEGJ01 (sample SAMN16246546, study PRJNA631951) | gut metagenome | biome: gut microbiome; feature: rumen; material: RS-attached | host: Bos | place: Iran: Karaj | collected 2018-10 | reverse complement strand
GCTTGAAGAGATGAGCGCCAAGGCAGCCGGAAACTTAAGCGGCGGTCAGCAGCAGATGGTTGCCATAGGCAGGGGCCTGATGGCAGATCCCAAGCTGCTGCTTCTTGATGAGCCTTCTATCGGACTTTCTCCGATCATGACGCAGAAGGTGCTTGAGGCAGTCGTAAACATCAGGAAAAAGGGCGTAGCGGTGCTCATAGCCGAGCAGAATATATTTGATGTTTTAAAAATCGTGGACAGGGCATATGTACTTGAGCAGGGCAGGATCCGCAAAGAGGGAACCGCAAAGGAAATTCTTGAGAGCAGTGAGATAAAAGAAATGTATCTGGGTATGTAATGTGTCACGAGGGGTATTGCCGGACATTTTATTGTCCGGGGACCATAAAAAGTATTTGCCGGCTGGCATTTGCCAGGTGACATTTACCGGTAAACTTTTGGCGGCGGATATATTACGAACCTGTATCAAAAAGAAAAAATACAAAATCCAGAAGGAGGGTTTAACATGGATAAGATCATCATTAACGGAAACGTCGTATTTGAAACAGAGGTTAGAAAAGCCGATCTTCTTATAAGGGGAGAAAAGATCGCAGCAGTTTTTCAACCGGGAGAATATGCAGGGGATGCCGAGGTGATCGACGCCGGCGGCATGTACATTATGCCGGGTACCATCGATCCCCATCAGCATCTGGGACTTTATAAGCCCTTGGGAGACGCCTTCAGGGCAGATACTCCCAGACAGGTAATAGGCGGACTTACCACTCTGTTAAATTACCACAGGGGAAAAGGAAATTACTATGAGACCGTACAGGAGGCAATAGAGGAAGGCGAGAAGAACAGTCTTGTTGACTTTGCTTTTTCACTGGGACTTTGTGCAAAAGAGCATATCGGTGAGCTTGAGGGTTATGTGGAGAAGCTGGGCATTACTTCATTCAAGTTTTTCTTTGACAAGCAGGATATAGCGCATACCTTCTACGATCTGCCGAAGGAAGCTGCACTTACTCTTGACAAGGCTGATTTTTACTTTATAATGAAGAGGCTGCGTGAAATATCTCCCGAGCTTGTAATGTGCATACACTGCGAAGATGCGGATATCTTCAGGGCTCTCCAGAAGGATGTAAAGGAACAGAATCTTGAAGAGGACAGATTCTCACTTACCGGCTTTGAAAAGACCCGTCCCGGCTGGGTAGAGACCATAACCGTGGCCGATACCATGTGGCTTAACCATATCGTGGACGGAAACATGTATGTTGTGCATACTTCCGCAAAATCGTCCGTTGAAATGTACGAGACACTGAGGAAGGTCTTAAGGGGTAAGGTAACGATCGAAACCTGCCCTCATTACCTTGCGCTTACAAAGGATTCACCCTGTGGGCTTTTGGGAAAGGTTAATCCTCCTCTTCGTACAAAGGATGATAATGAGGCACTCTGGGAAGGTATCCGTAACGGAAGCGTACAGACCATGGGAACCGATAATGTACCGGTAAGGAAGGAAAAGAGATTCGAGAGAGGAAATGATATCTGGGATGTTTTTGTTGGTTTCGGAGGTCCCGGAATGATACTTCCGACTCTTATCAGCGAAGGTTATCATAAGAGGGGCATCCCGCTGACCACGCTCTCAAAGGTGAACAGTACAAATGCCGCAAAGGTATTCCTTTTAAGGGATAAGGGCGTGATCGCACCCGGATATGACGCCGACCTTGCTATAGTGGACCTTGGCTGGGAGAGGGAGATAACTCCCGAACTTTTCGGAGACAGTGATTTCTCGGTATATGAAGGCATGAAATTCAAAGGATGGCCCAGATATACAATCGGACGCGGTGAGATACTCCAGAAGGACGGCGTAATTACTGCACAGCCCGGCCGCGGTAAATACATTAAAAGACATATTTAAGCTCTGATCGTCATCCTGAGCGGTTAGCGAAGAATCTTATAGCCGTAAGACTAAAGGATTCTTCGCTTTGCTCAGAATGACACAGGTTTTCAAAAAGAAATACGAGGACAGAATGAATATCGGAAAGAAGATAAGGACAAACGTTGTTTTAGGTTTGATCTCCGTTTTGCTCATCTCTCTTTTTCCTTCGGGAAGAGCGGGAGCAGAGGCTTTTTACAATGACTATTATGAAGACCGGCTGACGGGGAATGTTAAGGAATTCAGGGGAGTATGGATCCCATACTATGATTTTGAGGACTCAAGCCATATGTCTGCAGAGGACTTTACGGCGTATGTAGGGGAAATGTTCGATACAGCTGTCAGCTGTGAGCTGAATGCGGTAATGGTGCATGTACGTCCTTACGGGGATGCGATGTATAAATCCTCCTATTTTCCGTGGTCATCTTTTGCTTCGGGGCAGCAGGGAGTGAATCCCGGCTATGATCCCTTAAAGATCATGGTAGAAGAGGCGCACTCAAGAGGACTTGAAATTCATGCATGGATAAACCCTTACAGGGTAACCAGTACCTGGAATTACGGGACGAGTGTAGAGAAACTTTCAAAGAAAAACCAGGCACGTAAATGGCTTACCAATTCCAAGAAAAGTGACGACCGCTATGTCCTTACATATAACGGAGAGCTTTATTACAATCCTTCGGTTCCTGCGGTAAGAAAGCTTATCGTAAACGGCGTAAAGGAAATAGTAAAGAATTATGATGTTGACGGCATACATTTTGACGATTATTTCTATCCTGACCTTGGGACGGACTACGAGACGAATTTTGATGCCCGGGAGTATGAGACATATAAAAAGAAGGCTCAGAAAGCGGGAGACCGGGTTATGCCCATCTACGAGTGGAGGATGGATAATGTCAATACCCTTGTAAAGTCGGTTTACAAAGCTGTAAAATCAATCGATAAGAACGTGGTCTTCGGTATAAGTCCCGGAGGTTTCATAGATTATTTCGACGATAAGAACAGCTATTATGTGGATTACAGGACATGGATGTCTGAGGACGGGTATATAGATTATATCTGTCCGCAGCTTTACTGGAGCTTTAACAGCAAAAACATTTTCCCGTATAACGAAACGCTCCGGAAGTGGATCGATGCATGTACGAATGAAAATGTAAGGATATATACCGGACTTCCCGCATATAAGATGAACTCGGACAATACGGTAAAAGGGAATATTTTAGATACCGAATGGTACAATCAGTACCTGATAGCCGATATGGTAAGATATATGAGAAAATCGGGAAAAGCTACGGGATTCATTGTTTTTGATTATGATGCGCTCGTAAAGGCAAAGAACGCGGACATGGTCGAAAGCCTTCGCGAGGAGATACTGGATACGGCTGAGACAAAAACGGAAGAGGACAGCCCGAAAGGATGAGATAATGACTAATTCAGACAGAAACGAACTAAGAAGACGTTTTGTTAAGGATAATTCGATAAGCAGGATGAGCCTCTGCTATGTAAACAGCTCAAGGGAAAAGGTAGTTGTCCAGAATGAGAGCTTCCAGAACCTTCCGGAAGAGGAAGCCTTTAAATACCTTGATATTGCAAAGAAATCGCTATCCGGTAATATCGGTGACAATCTGATGGAATTCGCCTTTACTTCCTCACAGGAGGAGGGAGAAAACTACAGATTCCTTACCGCTCTGAAGGAAAGCGGATTAAAGAATGCTGAGCTTGTTGACCTGCTTTTTGACAGGATAATAGACAGCTATGTTTATGACGGGAATTTCCTTATAACGGTTCTCTATGACGATTATGACGTGATGACAAAGACAAAGGACAAGCTGGCCTTAGATGAATCGGAGGAAGTATTTTCCTATATTATAGTGAGCATATGTCCGGTAAACCAGACCAAGGCCGGACTCGGGTACCTTCCGAATGAGAACAGGATGGGAGCGAGAGAGAAGGACTGGGTTGCGGGAGCTCCCGATGTGGCATTCATGTTCCCCTGCTTTTCGGACCGTTCCGCAGATATTCATCATGTATGCTATTATACCAAGGATACGGCCGATATACATGATGAGATAATAGATTCCGTAATTGGATGCAGCACTAAAAAGACGGCCACACAGTGCAGAACTGTTTTGAAGGATGTTGTGGATGAGTCATTCGGCACCGAGGATAAGGAAAAAGCAAAGGATATGCTTTTAAAGATACACGACAGCATAAACACCAAACTCGAAGAAAGCTCTGCCGAGGGCGAGGATGTAAGCGGCATGACACTTGACCGGGAGGTGCTTACAGCTGCGGTAAAGGATGCGGTAAAGGAAGAAGCTTATGTCAACAAGATAGTTGATACCTGTGAGGAGGCGTTTGAGAAGGAGCCTCCTGTATTACAAAGCTTTGTCGATAAAAAAGCTTTAAAAGCAAGCGAAGGGGAGAGAAGGGAAAAGGCTCTCGTAAAAGAGATCACGGAGCTTAAGCAGAAGCTTGAAAGTCCCGATACCGCGGATATGCCGGAGAATAAGGCGATAAAGATAATAATACCCACAGGACGCGCGGAGACGATAAAGATTGAGACGATGGAGGGAGAAAGATTCGTCATGATCCCCGTAGCAGACGGAGAGGAACCGTTTATAAAGGAAGTTTAAAACAAAAAGGATATACCGTTAAGCCGGTATATCCTTTTCATTTTATCTGTAAATACGTACTTTGTAATATGTTCCGTAGAAGCCTGCGCTTTCGGTGCTGTAACTGTATCCGCATCCGTAACTGTTGTGGTAACCTTTAAGGAGATCCTGTACTTTTGTGGTGATTGCCTTACTGCCGGTCTTCTCGACGAATTCAAATGTAACATCGAAGCTGTCGCCGAGCTTTCCGGAAACTTTGGAAGAGATATAGTCAATAGTTTCGGATGAACCCGATACGGAAGGTAGACTGCCGTAGGTGGAATATATTATACCGAGATCGGTACTATCCGCAACAGGGAGTCCGGTATTGTCCCAGAAGTGGTTGATGCTTATATCCTTGTCTGTTATAAGGAAATAATTGGTCTTTACCTGACCGGGAACGTCGGGGAAGGGATCGTCCCATGTGACATCGATGCTGTACCATTTATCATTGATCTTAACCTTGTTCCATGCATGGGATTCGGAGTTACCGGAAGAATTGACCGCATCACCTGATAGCAGGATCACATCAATTCCCGATGCCTTGCAAAGGAAATAGAAAGCCTTGGAATAACCGTCACATACACATTTTCCTCTGTTTAACGCATAGTCAAGTGTATGGTAGCCATCACCGGAATAGCTGGAAGGATATGCAATGTTCAGCACAAGATAGTCATGTATGTTCTTTACGGTTGTATATTCATCCTTGCCCTTTAAGCTTTTGGCAAGGGATAATACTTTGTCATACAGTGCTTTCTGCGAAGAAGTCAGATAGGAAGTGTTTCCGTTTGACAGGACACAGTCGATGACAAATTCATCCGAGTTAAAACTGCTCCCTTTACGTTCCACAGTGACCTTTACGGCAATGGTATTTTTATAAATCCTTACATCGTCGAATACAATGGTGGAAATCCCCGGGAACATGTCAAGATATTCCTGTTCGGATCTTAGGATGTCAAGGCTGTTGACACAGAGCGAAAAATATGAGGAATAATACTTGCTTGCCTGTGAAAAAATCTTGTTTGTAACATCATCGGATGTTTGAAGAACATCACCCTCAAATCTGAAGATTGTATTGCCCTTGTCAACTGCGCTTTTTTTGAGCTCTGCAACCCTCTCTATAGCAAGTGCGTCATAGTCGGTTTTTGAAGACTGTTTTTGTGAGGCATCAAGTACCGTGAACTTAACCTTAAGGGTATAGCTTTTTCCGTTCTGCTTAACCTTTATGGTTACTGTAGCTTTTCCGGGGCCCTTGGGAGTTACTTTTGATTTCTTTATCGTAACAACGGATCTTTTGGAAGATTTAAACTTCAGGGTGGCGTCGTCCGCAACGTTATTATACTTTATCTTATATGTATCGGAATCGGTATAAAGCGTTACTTCCTTTTCTTTTACCGAAGGAGCCGTTGCGGCTGTTGTCAGAGTAAGAAAAGGCTCGCTCAGAACGAAAATGAATAAAAATGTGAGCAATAGGAAAGTCAGTCTCTTCAGCTTCATGTTGTTCCCCCCTGTATATTATTTGTGCTTTGACTTCGTGTTCTTTTTTGGAGCTTTATTTTTTGGATTCTGCTCTTTGACATTTGATTCCGGAAGTGTTGCGTCTTCCGGCACGGTATTTTCTTCCGGCACGTTTTCTTTATCTTTGTCTGCATCCCCGGTCTTAGTTTCGGGCTTAACCTCGCTTATAACCGCAAACAGCTCATCTCTTTTTATCATAAAGTTGATGGCTATGCCTATTCCGGTAAGACACCAGAAGAGGGGAGCGACCACTATCATGGAGTCGTTGATCAGTCCGACTATCATATAGCCGAAAGTACCGCAGAGTATACCGATACCCAGCATAACAGTGTATTGAGACCTGTCCGCCCTCCTGAAAAGACGTATGCTTGATACGAAATACCAGAAATAGAAGGCAAGGAAGCATATGAGCGAAAGTACTCCGGTCTGAACGGCTATCTGCAGATACATGTTGTGAGGCTTGGTCATGACCTCATCGCCGTAGCCGTAATTTTCCATGGCGACATAATCGTCGTTCGGGAAGTTCAGGATAAAGGTATCGGGACCTGTACCTAAGATGATATTGTTCTTTAACAGAGGCAGAGTGTATGACCAGATGAAGAATCGGCCCGAAAAAGCTCTTCCGTATTTTGCCATGGACTCAAGATGATCCGCATTGTTCATCTTTGAGGGCTTGTTCTGTTTTGTGTAGTAATAGAAACCGGTTTTGTCCTCGGATTTTGTATTAAGGTAGATGAATTTCCATTTCTTACCGTCAATGTTTATGATAAAGGCCGGAACATCATTAACCTCGCTGTTCCAGATGTTAAGGCTGGTATAAATATATTTGATGGAAATACTCTTATAACGGGGATCCTCCGTTACGTAATCAAAGCAGATGTCGGTCTTGTTAAAGGAACCGGTATAAGCAACTTCGGCGCCTGTACCGTCAAATGCATAAAGATCGTAGGTAGGATTACTGCGGTCTGACGGTATGGCTAGGATCAGATCGTTATCCTTGTAGTGTATGGTCAGGTTGTCCTTGTTGGTATCTATGCCTTTAAGCGCCGGCTCGTACGGTTCAATCTCAAGTGCGGACTTTAAACGGTTTGTCAGCTGGCCGTTGGTATAATTGTTGTAGGTATAAACGGTTCCTACGACAAGTACGATACCGATGATAAGCTCGGGAATGAACTTGATCAGCTTCTTATTATATATTATACCGAGCAGTAGAAGTGAGAAGAAGATACCTATGAAACCTGCCCTTGAACCTGAACCGAGCAGACACATGAGCAGACCCAGATATATGATGATGTTTATTATCAGCATCTTCAGGTTCTTCTTTGCAAAACCGTACATCAGGAATACCGGAGAAAGAAGCGCTGCATATGAGCCTACATAGTTCGGATTGTATAATGTCAGATATACACGATCCAGCGGGAACATGAATTCCAGCTTTGCATCCGGATTAAACTCGCGTATTTCGGACGGGATAAGCATGTCGGCCGCAAAGTCCGAACGGATGAAGTCATGAGAAAACGCCTGTGACAGTCCGAGCAGGAACATGATTATCGTTCCTACCGTAAGTGCACACATCAGCCATTCGAGATCTTTTGTGGTTGAAACGATAAGGAATGCATAGTAGGCGGTAAGTGCATATCCGAGCAGAACCCATACCGACTCAAAGTGCTCATAAATCCCGGAAAAGCTGAAGCTGCTGTTCTTTGAAAACACTGCCGATAAAAATGCAAGCAGAGCATAGCCGCCGAGCGGAACGAACAGTTTTACGAAGCTTAATTTCAGATTGCTGAAGAAGGTCCTTACAACCAGCAAGGCAAGCATTATACAGCCTGACGTGATAAAGAAGACCATCTTGTAATACAGGAAGACATCGGATGATTCTCCGTATTCATTGCTGTAAAAGAACGGGCAATCCTCAAGATAATCGCGGTATACCTTTACGTGGATTATCAGGGGAAGAATGCATAGGACAAACATCAGCGGCAGCAGATAGGGATTAAGCCCGAATTTGTTCTTGTATACTATGGCTTCCTTTATGTTGTCCGGCTTAGCCTGATTTTTACTATTTACTTTATTTCTGACTTTGCCGCTCATAAAAACCTCCGCTAACCGGTATCATATCATAATTCATAAGGACCATCTCCTATACTTACAACATAGAAGTCAGCTTTGATGCCTGTTTTTTCGAAATACTTTCTGCCGACAGCAGATATAAGGTCATCCACTTTATCTTCTTTGACCAGTGCAACCGTACATCCGCCGAAACCTCCGCCGGTCATTCGAGCGCCGATCACGCCCTCCTGCTGCCATTCGGCTTCGGCCATGGCATTAAGCTCATCACAGGTAACCTCATAATCCCGGTCAAGAGAAACATGGGATTCGTTCATGAGCTTTCCGAAGGTGGCAAGGTCATTTGCGTTTAGAGCCTTAACGGCGTCTATGGTCCTGATGTTTTCACTTACCGCATGCCTTGCCCTTCTGTAGCAGATTTCATCCTTTATGGCACTGCCGTATTTACTAAACATGGCATTATCCATATCTCCGTAGGATGAAATGCCGCATACCTTCTTTAATTCAGCAAGCCCGGCCTCGCTTTCGCGGCGGCGGTCGTTGTATTTTGAAGACGTAAGCGTATGCTTTACGTTGGTATTTGCAATGACGATCTTTATGCCCTCAAGGCGGATGGGAACATACGTAAATTCAAGGGTTGCCGTGTCGAGAAAGATCGCGTGGTCTCTTTTTCCCATGGCCGATGCGAACTGATCCATAATGCCGCAGTTCATGCCGTTGAACTTATTCTCCGAGAACTGACCGATAAGCGCAAGGTCAATGTTTGAAACATCAAATCCGTACAATTCCTTAAGGAGGAAGCCCGTAAGCACCTCTATCGAAGCGGAAGAGGAAAGCCCGGAGCCGTTGGGGATATTGCCGTAGTAGACGATATCGAGGCCGGAAGGAAGCTCCATGCCTTTTTCCTTAAACGCCCACATGACGCCCTTGGGATAATTTGTCCATCCGGCAGCTTCACTATATACGAGATCGTCAATCGAAGATTCGATAACTCCTTTTCCCTCAAAGTTTACAGAAAAGAAACGGAGCTTGCGATCCTGTCTTTTGATGACCGCTGCATAAGTACCGATTGTAAGAGCACAGGGAAAAACATGCCCTCCGTTATAGTCGGTGTGTTCACCTATGAGATTTACTCTGCCGGGAGCAAAGAAGATCCGGCAATCGCCACTTCCGTAAAGCTCTTTGAACTTACGGACGAGCAGTTCTTTGATTTCTGTATCGTTTTGCATTTTTGTACCTTTATGATTATTTTTTCTTTCGTTTTATAAGGAAGAATGAGCCCATACCGATAATGAAGGTCCCGAGTGCCGTTAATACTATAATAAGTACGGTATTGTCGGTATTGTTTTCCGGAGCTTCTTTGTTATCGGATTTGTCAGTCTTTCCGCTGTCATTGTCCTTAGCCGGAGCAGAGGTGACTTCCTCTTTTGAAACGGAAGTCGGAGTAGGAGTCACTGTCGGAGCAGGAGTCGCTGTCGGAGTAGGCGTTACTGTCGGAACCGGGGTCGGAGTTGCAGTCGGGACAGCTGTCGGGACAGGCGTCGGCGTCGGTGTAGGGTCGGGCGGAAGTATAACATGGGAATCCGCTTCCTCGTCAGCCGCAAGCGCAAATTTCGCATACACCGTAAGATTCCGTCCGGCCTTCCCGGTATAAACAGTTCCTTCATTGTAGGTCTTTGTCGTGTACCAGCCGAGGAACTTAAGACCGGGCAGAACAGGTACGGACCGGACTGAGCCGTCAAATTCGGCACCGTTTGCAATATATGTTACGGCTGAATCATTCATGACGGTAGAAATCTCATATACCGTGATATCTTCGCCGGATGAGCATACGGTGAATTCTTTTACGCTGCTGAGAGAGAAAATCTCACTGTTATCCACTATCCGGTAAACTGTAAGATATGTATAATATGCTATGTGTTTATCATCGCAATCCTCAATACGGTCAGGGAAGATGCCGGCGGCCGTTGTGTCGTTTTCACCGTCACTTAAATCAAGCCTCGGAGCGGAGTTCCCGGAGTATAGAACAGCAAGTTCTCCGCTGGGATAAATGTAATTTCTTAAATATTTAAGCTGCAGTGCGTTTGCGGCAGGATATGATGAGACGCTGACACCTTCGGTATTCTGCCAGATCATATTTCCTCCGATAACGGATGTTTTTATATTATCATCTACATATGAAGCTTTATGCTCTGCTGTGAGCTTGCCCCACTCCGATTTTCCGGCGCCTTCGAAAAGACTGTCGACAACTGTGGGGTAGTTCCATTCACAGGATCTCCGGTTGATCCATGCATGACGTTCGCCGTTTAAGGTTCCGTAAGAACCGTTATCCCAGATAACGATGGGGATACCGTATTCGCTTGACTTCTGTCCCATGTAAGCGGCCCATCTCTCACGGGCTTCGGTATTATCGTTTGTATTTGTGGCGCCTGTTTCGCCTATGACAACCGGGATATCGTTAAACAGGAAAAGCTCCTCGACATCCTTGAATACATTGTCGATCGATGAGGTAAGATTCTTGTCATCCGGGTAAAAATCATCAAGGTTGTCCGAAAGACAGAAGTCATAAGGACTGTAGCAGTGTACTGAAATTATGAGATTTTTTACGGGTTCGCCGGCGTAGGTGGGTATGGAGATCGTTTTTAAGACGGTATCACTTGATGAAGCCGCATATCCGGGGATCATCAGACAGCGTTCGCTGTTAAGCCCTTTGCCGTTGTTTCTTATTGTATAAGTAAATACCTGGTTGAGGTAATTTACGCCTTCGTATGCATTCCGGTTTCCGGACCATTCGATATCGGTGCCCTGCATTCTCGGCTCGTTCATTCCTTCGAAGATCAGGTGCTGGTCGTAATCCGCAAAATAATCGGCAATCTGATCCCAGACAGCAGCAAGCTCCGTGCCTATTGCCATGTAGCCGGTATTATCCGAGGTAGGGATCTCTCCAATCTTCGGAGTGTTTATCCAGGATTCGTGATGTGCGTTAAGGATGATGAACATATCGAGCTCATAAGCATAATCGACAACTTCCTTTACACGTGCAAGGAACTCGGGATTGATCGTATAATTATTGTTTTTGTCAATGTGGTTCATCCAAGTAACAGGAATACGGATAGTCTTGAAGCCTCTGTCATGGATGGCCTCAATAAGCTCGCGGGTCACCTGGGGATTTCCCCATGATGTCTCCTGGCTGTAAATGTTTGACCGGTTTCCTCCGGTGGCATCAAAGGTATTGCCGAGATTCCAGCCGAGTCCCATTTTGGAAACTACCTCTTTGGAAGTCCTGCCGGTAAGTTCCTCTCTGGCAAGCACCTCCCTGTCCGTACATGAAATTATGATAACTGATGTCAAAAATGCGATCATAACGATCAGGCTTATGCGATATGTTCTTCTTATTCCCATTAATACGTCCGGCAGCCTTAAATGGCGCAGTCCCTCCTTTACTTATATACAAAATATGTTTTTGTACCGTGTTACTAAAAGTCTTTCTTTTTCACTTTCGTGTCATCACTTCACTTGTATGTCATCCTGAGCGTCAGCGAAGGATCTTATGTTTACATGGACGGGATGTCCTCAAGTGCCTGTGCGATAACCTTATCCATATCGAAATACTTGTACTGACCGAGCCTGCCGCCGAAGAATACGTTCGGGATGGCATCCGCCATCTTTTTATATTCTGCGTAAAGCTTGTTGTTCATCTCGTTGTTTACGGGATAGTAGGGCTCGTCGCCTGCCTCCCAGGTCTTGGGATATTCCTTTGTGATAATGGTTGAAGGCTGTTTTCCGAACTCGAAATGCTTATGCTCGATGATCCTCGTATAGTCAACCTCGTGACTGGTGTAGTTTACTACAGCCACGCCCTGGAAGTTCTCGGTATCAAGTTTCTCGGTCTCAAATCTCAACGATCTGTACTCAAGCTCGCCGAGTGAACAATCGAAGAAACGGTCGATCATTCCCGTATAGATAACCTTGTCGGCTATGCCGCAGCCGTAATCGGTGATCTGGTCGTTTCCGCTGCCGGCTTTTGCCTGATATTCACGCTTAAGGCTGAAATAATCGGTATTTAAACGGACATCGACGCCTTCGAGCATCTTTTCCACTATAGCGGTATATCCGCCGATGGGGATACCCTGATATCTATCGTTGAAATAGTTGTTATCGAAAGTGAAACGTACCGGAAGCCTCTTTATGATAAATGCGGGAAGATCTTTGCAGCTTCTTCCCCACTGCTTCTCGGTATATTCCTTTACAAGCTTCTCGTACACATCACGTCCGACAAGACTTAAGGCCTGCTCCTCGAGGTTTGAAGGTTCGCCGGTGATGTTCTCGGCAGCTATCTGCTCGCGTATCTTTGCGGCAGCCTCCTGAGGAGTAACTATGCCCCAGAGCTTGGAGAAGGTGTTCATGTTGAAGGGCAGATTGTAGAGCTCGTCATGGAAACGGGCAACCGGTGAGTTTACGAAATTGTTGAAATCCGCAAACTGATTGATGTAATCCCATATCTTTTTATCGGAGGTGTGGAAGATATGTGCACCATACTTATGTACGTTTATACCATCCACATTTTCTGTGTAGATATTACCTGCGATGGTTTTACGCTTGTCAATGACAAGACAGCTGTACCCCTTGTTTTTTAGCTCGTATGCCGTAACGGCGCCGTAAAGGCCCGCACCAACTATTAAGTAATCATACTTTTTTTCCATCAGAATAATACCCCCTTGTCAAGATAGTCTTTAAGGAAAGGAGCGGCAGTGTCTTTTGCTGCAAGGATAGGATCCGTGATGCCCCAGTTTATATTGAGGTCGGGATCGTCAAAGCGGATGCTTGCCTCGTGAGCGGGAGCGTAGTAATTGTCGCATCTGTATATAAACTCCACATCATCCGTCAATGTAAGAAAACCGTGGGCAAATCCTCTCGGGATAAGGAACTCGCGCTTGTTTTCGGCGGAAAGCTCGATGGTTGTCCACTTAAGATAGGTAGGAGAATCATGTCTTAAGTCTACGGCGACATCCATGATCTTGCCTCTTACGCAACGTACCAGTTTTGCCTGTGAATACTCGCCCTTCTGAAAATGCAGACCGCGAAGGGTACCCGCTTTTGCGGAATAACTCTGGTTATCCTGTATGAAATGATAGGAGAGACCTGCATTCTCAAAATCCCTTTCTGTCCAGCTCTCATAAAACCAGCCTCTGTGATCTCCGAAAACCTTGGGTTCGATAATGTAAACATCTTTTAAATCAGTTTTTATGAATTCCATGAGGACCTCCTCTTAATCTTGACTTTTTTGCAAACCTATGCATCTTACTATTATAGTTTATATTTGCTTTTTAGTCAATTGAAAAAAGTTAAAAAAGTAGTTGACAAGAGTAAAAGAATGATATATTATGAACATATGAACAGATGCTCATATGTTGCAGACTTAAATCTGACGGGGGTTGAAGGATATGGCAATAAAAGAGAACGGAAAAAATGCGGCTGTGCATGTGCACGAACACACAGGGAACGCACATGAGCTTAAAAACCTTATGCCGGACGAGGACAAGCTTTACGATCTGGCTGAACTGTTTAAGTGCTTCGGGGATTCAACAAGGATAAGGATTCTGTTTGCGCTGTTTGAAAACGAGATGTGCGTGTGCGACCTGGCCGATTCACTCAATATGACACAGTCGGCTGTTTCGCATCAGCTTAAGATCCTTAAACAGATGAAGCTTATAACTAACAGAAGAGAGGGCAAGTCGATCATATATATGCTTGCAGATTCACATGTAAGCTCGATCATCGCCCAGGGGATAGAACATATCCTGGAATAAAACCTGGAATGCGTTAACGGCTTAGAAAAGCCGAAGACTTAATGACATACGAGACTTAACTCAGTGATATCGCAACATATATTCAAGATGTAAAAAACGTTATAAAAAATAAAATATTTTTAAAGAAAGGATGCCGGAAACGGCGGGTAGAAAACATGAAAAAGAAATTCAAACTGCAGGATCTTGATTGTGCTAACTGCGCAGCAAAAATGGAGGATGCCATCAAAAAGATCGATGGAGTAAACGACGCAAGCGTAAGCTTCATGGCTCAGAAGATGACAGTGGATGCGGATGACGCACGTTTTGAAGAGATAATGGAAGAGATAGTCAAGGTATGTAAGAAGGTTGAACCTGACTGCGTTATAGAGAGATAATGGGACAGAAATCCAAACACTTATAACCGTGAGGAAAGTATAGGTTTGCCATGGTTATAAAAGTTTAGCAGGAGGCGGTGTATGAGTCCGAAACAGAAGAAAATATTATACAGGATCATAGCGGCAGGCATAATATATGCAGGCTTGCTCATATTTTCGCATACTTCGGGATTTTACGAGGAAAACATTGAAGGAAAGATATATGAACCCCTCGTATTCCTGGTACCGTTCCTGCTTGCAGGTTACGATATAGTCTTTAAGGCGGTAAAAAACATCTGTCACGGTCAGGTTTTTGACGAAAATTTCCTGATGCTAATCGCAAGCATAGGAGCTTATGGGATAAAAGAGTACTCCGAGGCTGTAGCGGTCATACTGTTTTACCAGGTTGGAGAGCTTTTCCAGTCGTACGCTGTCGGAAAATCGAGAAAATCGATCGCGGATCTCATGGACATATGCCCCGAATACGCTAATGTCGAGACAGAAGACGGAACGGTGGAGAAAACCGATCCCGAGGACGTTGAGACGGGAAGCACGATAATAATAAAACCCGGTGAAAGGGTTCCGATAGACTGCGTTATCTTAAGCGGCGAGTCCTACCTTGACACTTCGGCCTTAACCGGAGAGGCGGTACCGAGACGTGCTGCAGAAGGCGACGAGATATACAGCGGCAGCATAAACGGAAGCGGACTGCTTAAGTGCAGGACCACAAAGGCATATGAGGATTCGACAGTTTCAAAGATACTTGAAATGGTTGAGAATGCATCCTCAAGGAAAAGCAAACATGAAAACTTCATACACCGCTTCGCAAAGTATTATACGCCGGCTGTAACCATTGCGGCAGTGATACTTGCGGTGGTACCGTCCCTGATCACGGGAGAATGGGCGGAGTGGATCAAGAGAGCATGTACGTTCCTCGTAATATCATGTCCGTGTGCGCTTGTCATATCGGTTCCCATGGGATTTTTCAGCGGGATAGGCGCAGCCTCGTCCATAGGAGTGCTTGTAAAGGGCAGTAACCATCTTGAAGCTGTCGCGGATGTAAAAACGGTATGCTTTGACAAAACGGGAACACTTACAAAGGGCGAATTTAAGGTGAATGGGATTTATCCCGAAAACATCAGCGATGAAGATTTGCTGGCATTGGCGGGAGCGGCCGAGAAAAACTCTACCCATCCGGTGGCACGGGCCGTATGCCTTGCCGCCGAAGCAAACATGTCAAAGAGCGAAGACAAGTATCAGGTCATCGATACCCGCGAGATTGCCGGACAGGGCGTAGTGGCTTTGAGGATCCCTTTAGCGGATGCACAGGCAAAGACAGGAACAGAGGCGGATATCTTAAAGAATGATGCAAGAGAAGGACAGGAAGAGATCCTTGCGGGAAACGAAAAGCTTATGCAGGCTTACGATATATCCTATAAAAAGGTTAAAGATCCCGGGACGGTAGTCTATATAGCAAAAAACAGAAGGTTCATGGGTTCGATACTCATCTCGGATTCCATAAAGCCTGAGAGCGTTGATGCGCTTGTGGGACTGAAAGCCGCAGGTGTCGAGAAATGCGTGCTCCTTACCGGAGACCGTAAAGACCAGGCTGAGGCAGTTTGTGATAAGATACATGAAAATGCGGTTTCGAAGCACCCCTCATTTTCCGGAAGGGCAATTGACGAAGTGGCTGCGGAGCTTTATCCCCAGGACAAGGTACTTGCTGTGGAAAGGCTGATGGGAGAGCTTACGGGACGCGGCAAGTTGGCATTTGCGGGAGACGGGATAAACGATTCGCCCGTACTTACGAGAGCCGACATAGGAATAGCCATGGGAAGCCTCGGATCGGATGCGGCTATAGAAGCTGCCGATGTGGTCATAATGGATGACAACCCGGCCAAGATCGCAGCTGTCATGAAGATAGCGGGTAAGACGGTAAGGATAGTAAAGGAAAACATTGTATTTGCCCTCGGCATAAAGCTGCTTGTACTCATCCTCGGAGCAGTCGGTCTTGCCTCGATGTGGGCGGCCGTATTTGCCGATGTGGGAGTGGCTGTTCTCGCTATTCTTAACTCCATGAGAGCCTTAAAGGTTGAAAAACGTATCGAAAATGCCTGACCGGACTCTGAAAATGGTCAAAAATGTTAAAAAATGTTAAAAAAATCGCGAATTATCTTGTATTTTTTCGAAAATAATATATAATAAACGTAAGAGAATAAGCCGATATATCTGATAGAGACCATCGGTTTATTTTCGTTACGCATTTACGGCATTGGAGAAAAAGTATGGGATTTGTTGGAAGAAAAAAGGTTGCTATATTCATATGCGGCACTATAGTCGATTATCAGAGCCAGCTGGTCAGTCATCTCTCTGACAGGATGGCTGAGCTTGGCTATTATTCAATAATTTATAACTGGTTCGGTGGATATGGTGAAACTGTAGAATTTGAAGCCGGTGAATTTAATGCGGCCTATCTGCCGGATTATTCCGATTATGACGGCATATTCCTGTGCCTTGATACATTTACAAACGAAGAAGCTTCCGAAGAAGTCCTTAACATGGTAAAGCAATACAGTAAATGTCCCGTAGTAAGCATAAGGCGCGAAGCGGATGATTACCATACGATCCTTATAGATGACGAGAATTCGATGGAAAGCATAACAGAGCACCTGATCGAGGTTCATCATTTTAAGGATCTGTTCTATGTCAGCGGTATCAAGGGACATCCGGATGCGGTAAAAAGACTGAACTGTTTTAAACGGACGCTCGCAAAATACGGGCTCGAGCTTAAAGAGGAGAACCTTTATCACGGAGATTTCTGGAGAGGCTCCGGAGACCGGATTGTTGACACCATAATAGAAAGGCGAAAGGGAGGAAAGCTTCCCGAGGCTATAGTATGCGCCAACGATTACATGGCCATTTCCGTGTGTCATGCGCTTCAGGCGAGAGGCTATGAGATCCCGAAGGATGTAGTGGTAACCGGTTTTGATGATATTGATGAGGTAAGCTATACCATTCCCACGATCACATCCGTAAAGATGGATGTCAAGGAAATGGCAGAGATGGCCAGCGACATGTTCATCAGGCTGAGTCAGAAAAAGAAGGTTGATAAGTACGAGTATGTCAAGACCACTGTCATACCGAGACAGAGCTGCGGTTGCTGTGAGAGTTCGACCAAGATACTTACAAAAGCTCTGAGAAACTACTTCGATCTGTGGCAGAGACAGCGCAGCGAACACCTGCAGTCGTGTTTCATGAGCCTGGACACTGTTGTTTCATCGGATGTTGATACTCTTAACTCCTATATCGAAAAATACATAGGCAACAATGATTATTACAAAGATTTCTTCGTAGTGCTGAACGATTATCCATGGGAAACCATAGAAAACGAGAAAATGGTCGGTTATACCGATGAGGTTGTCTTAAGGACAGCATTCGTTGACACGAAACGGCTTGAGAATATAAAGATCAAGTTCCCGAGGAGTGAGATACTTCCCGATAAGTTCATAAGTGACGAACCGAAAGCTTACTATGTCATACCTCTGCATTTCCAGCGCGCAAGCTTTGGTTATGCGGTAATAGACTATTTCCCGGGCGGAACTATAGGCAGCTTCTATGAATTTATGCTTGTGTCTATATGTAATGCGCTGCAGCACATGAGAGCAAACAGAAGATCGGAGGCACTGATCGATAAGCTGCAGTCAATGTATGTAACCGATGTGCTCACGGGACTTAAGAACAGGCACGGTTTTGATGTGGAATCCCATGAGATGTACGACCGGGTGGTAAATGAAAACCGTACCATGGCGATCATCGGCATAGACATGGACGGCCTTAAGACCATAAACGATACGTTCGGACACGGAGAAGGCGACTTTGCACTGAAGATAATAGCCGATGCGATAAGGAGTGCTGCATTTACCGACGAGCAGGGCTTCAGGGTCGGAGGAGACGAGTTTGAGATACTTGCGATGGACTACTCCGAAAACAGCATCCGGAAATTCATTAAGCATTTCGTGGATTATCTCGAGGATTTCAATTCAAAATCGGATAAGCCTTATAACGTAAGGGCAAGCTACGGATATTTCATATGTAATTCGGATCCTTCGTTTACGCTGACCGAATGGCTTTCGTTCAGTGATGACAGGATGTATGAAATGAAGGAAAACAATCGTGCAACCAGAAAGATCATTAAGTAAATCAAACAAATTAAGCAGTATTAAAGAGAGGACTTAATGCAGGTCCTCTTTTATTTTTTCTTTTTATACATAATGTTATATAACATTATGTTGACAAGGTCTTATTTTTACATATAATGTTACTAGAGTCAAAAGTCTTAAGAGCGTTCAGACTTTTGTCCGTATCATAAGTCGGGGTCAAAACCCTGACAAAACAAGGAGGAAAAGTTTAATGGGAAAATATTTCGGAACTGACGGTTTCAGGGGCAAGGCAGGAAAGGTCTTAAGAGCAGAACATGCATTTAAGACAGGACAGTTTTTGGGCTGGTATTACAAGAAGAAGCATGACGGAAATCCTGCTAAGATCGTAATAGGAAAAGATACGAGAAGATCATCATATATGTATGAAAACGCTCTGGCCGCAGGTATCACTTCCACAGGCTCTGATGCATATCTCTTACATGTAACCACAACTCCCTGCGTAAGCTACATTACGAGGACCGAAGGCTTTGACTGCGGAGTTATGATTTCCGCTTCACACAATCCTTATTTTGATAATGGTATCAAGCTCATGAATAACGAAGGCGAGAAGATGGATGACGATCTTCAGAACGAGCTTGAACGTTTTATAGACGGCGATCCCGCAACCTTAGAGGAAGCTGTGGATGACGCAATAGGACGTACAATAGATTTCTATTCCGGAAGAAACCGTTACATCGGTTATCTTGCCGGAATAGCAACACACTCGTTTGAGAATTATAAGATCGCTCTCGACTGTTCAAACGGAGCATCATGGATGATAGGGCCGGCAGTATTCAATGCTCTCGGCGCAAAGACTTATGTGATCAACGCCACACCCGACGGACTTAACATCAACATGAACTGCGGTTCGACACATCTTGAGTCCCTCAAGGCATATGTGAAGGAAAACAAGATGGATGTTGGTTTCGCTTTCGACGGTGATGCGGACAGATGTCTTGCTGTTGACGAGAACGGTGATGAGATCAACGGCGACAAGATCATGTACATCTGCGCAAAGTGGATGAAGAAAAACGGAATGCTTCCTTCAAATACCGTAGTTACGACAGTTATGTCAAACTTCGGCCTTTATAAGGCTCTTGATGAAGCAGAGATAGAATATGAGAAGACCGCGGTAGGCGACAGATACGTATATGAGAATATGAAGGAGTTTGATCATCTTATCGGCGGCGAACAGTCCGGGCACGTTATTTTCCGTAAATACGCACATACCGGTGACGGCCTGATCACAGCTATCATGCTTATGTCCGTTATGATAAACACAAGGCTTCCTCTGTCGACACTGGCAGCAGGCTGCACAATGTTCCCTCAGGTATTAAAGAATGTTGAGGTTGATGATAAGGACGAAACACTCAATGATGCAGCAGTAAAGGCAGCAGTTGAGAAGGCAACCGAGGAACTCGGAAACAACGGAAGAGTACTCTTAAGAAAATCAGGTACAGAGCCCGTGCTTCGTGTCATGTCCGAGGCTCAGACACATGAGGACTGTGAGAAACAGGTGGACAACATCATCGAAGCAATGAAGGTATCGGGACATCTGACCAAGATCCGCTAAAGCAAAAGGATATTTATGAGAATAAAGAATGCAGAGAAACTAAACAGCGAAACCTCCAGTCCGCTTTACGCACAGCTCATGCAGAAGATCAAGAACAGCATAAGCAACGGTGAATTGCAGACAGGAGAAAGGATTGCCCCGGAACAGGAGCTCTGCGCCGAGTACGGTGTGAGCAGGATCACGGTAAGAAAAGCGATCACTGAGCTCGAAAAGCAGGGGATACTTGAAAAGAAGCAGGGAAAAGGTACTTTCGTGACCGTACCGGCAGTATACAGGAAGCTTCATTCCGTGAACAGCTTTCATGATACGTGCAGGATGAACGGTCAGAAGCCCTCCACCAAGGTACTTGTATCGAGAACGGTTCCGGCGGCAAAAAAGGATATAGACGAGCTCGGGGTTTCCGAGGGCGCAAGAGTTGTAGAGACTGTCAGGGTTCATTTTGCGGACAGAGTACCGGTGATACTGGAGGAAAACCATTTTTCCATGGCATATTCCTACCTGCTTGAAAGCGATCTGAACGGTTCTCTTTACAATCTCTTAAGCGAATGCGGAGCGGAGCCTGCGCAGGCCACACATGTCATTTCTCTAAAGAAGGCATCAAAGCAGATAGCGGGCCTGCTTAAAATAGAAGAGGAAACTCCGGTCATGTATCTGCACGAAGTTATTTACGATAAAAAAGGAAGACCGCTGCATATATCCAGCCAGTATATACGCGGAGACATATTTTCTTTCAGGATCTAGAGAAGATCAAAGCATCATTTTCTTACCCTCCGGGGATGCGGAAGCATCTTTAAGGGTAAGGTTGATAATAAAACGTTGATAAAAGAGAGGTATTTAAAATGAAGGTAATTATCCAGGAAAACTATGACAAAATGAGCCGATGGGCTGCAGAACACATTATCAGTGCCATCAATGCCCACAAGGAGGACAGACCGTTCATACTCGGTCTCCCTACAGGCTCGTCACCGATCGGTGTTTACAAAAACCTTGTAAAGGCCAACAAGGAAGGCCGCGTTACATTTAAGAACGTTGTAACCTTCAATATGGATGAGTATGTGGGACTTCCTCATGAGCATCATGAAAGCTACTGGTATTTCATGCATGACAATCTGTTTAACCATATAGATATCCCGAGAGAGAATATCAATATCTTAAACGGTCTTGCAGAGGATCCCGAGGCAGAGTGCAGACGTTACGAAGAGAAGATAGCTTCCTACGGCGGCATCGACCTCTTCATGGGAGGCTGCGGCGTTGATGGTCACATAGCTTTCAACGAGCCGTTCACATCACTTAATTCACGTACAGGCGTAAGGGATCTGACCGAAGATACCCGTATCGTTAATTCAAGATTCTTTGACAACGATCCCGAGCAGGTTCCCGCAAAGGCTCTTTCCGTAGGCGTTGGTACGGTTACCGATTCCAAGGAAGTCATGATCCTGATAAACGGACATAATAAAGCAAGAGCCTTAGCAGCCGTTGTTGAGGGCGGAGTATCACAAATGTGGACTTTAAGCGCTCTCCAGCTTCATAATAATGCCATAATCGCATGCGATGAACAGGCCTGCGGAGAATTAAAAGTAGATACTTATAAATATTTTCTTGACATTTATAGGTCAGAGAGGTTATGATTAGGCAAATGCTCCGTTAGGACCGGCACTAATAACCTTTGGACAGGATGAAATTTTTACATCGATCAATCAACAGGGAAAATAGGCAGGATCTTAAGACGGATCCTGCCTGTTCGTTTATTAAGCGAATCCTTCCGAAAAATTATTCTTTGGCGTATGAACACGGGACGGACTTTTGTCTGCCCAAAGTAAGAACGCAGGGTATAGTTAAGGTCTTAAAGAGCATAAGAAAATAACCGGAGGGAAAAATGGAAATCGAAGAGAAAAAGCAGGATTCAAAAAATGAATCAAAACTGTCACAATTCCTGAAAAAGCAGAACATTGAGATTTCTGCGAAAAGATATTTCATTGACGCTATGGGGGCCATGGCACAGGGCCTGTTTGCCTCGCTTCTTATCGGCACGATAGTCGGAACGCTCGGAACACAGCTCAAACTCGACTTTTTTGTAGAGATGGGTAATTTTGCAAAGGGCGTTGCAGGGCCTGCAATGGCGGTGGCTATCGCATATGCCTTAAAGGCATCGCCTCTTGTACTGTTCTCCATGCTCGCTGTCGGAAGTGCGGCGAATACGCTTGGCGGAGCGGGCGGTCCTCTGGCAGTATTCTTTATTGCGATCATCAGTACCGAACTCGGTAAACTTGTTTCCAAGACAACAAAAATAGATATACTCGTAACGCCGCTGGTATCGATCGGTTCGGGTTTTGCGCTTGCAAAGCTCTGCGCTTCAGCCATAGGTGATGCCGCAAGCTCTGTAGGAGAGATAATCAAATGGGCGACAACCCAGCAGCCTTTCCTGATGGGTATAGTCGTATCGGTGGTTGTAGGTATAGCACTGACGCTTCCCATAAGTTCTGCGGCCATATGCCTGGCACTTGGCCTTGACGGACTTGCCGGCGGAGCTGCGGTAGCCGGATGCTGCGCGCAGATGATAGGCTTTGCGGTCATGAGTTACCGTGAGAATAAGGTGGGCGGACTTGTTTCGCAGGGATTGGGCACGAGCATGCTCCAGATGGGCAATATTATAAAAAATCCAAGAATATGGATACCGCCGATACTTGCTTCTGCCATAACCGGTCCCCTCGCAACATGTGTATTCAAGCTTCAGATGAACGGAGCTCCTATATCATCGGGTATGGGTACCTGCGGTTTTGTAGGCCAGATAGGTGTTATCACAGGCTGGGCAGATAACGGCTGGGCAGCACAGATCGTAAAGAACGAAAGCGGTGAGATCATTGAGTCCGTAGCCGTCAATGCGGTTGACTGGATAGGACTCGGACTTATCTGTTTCATCCTCCCGGCAATCATTTCATGGGCTATATGTCTGGGTCTGAGAAAGATCAAATGGATAAAAGAGGGTGACCTAAAACTGTAATAAAGGTGTAATAATTTGATAATGAATAATCCTAACTGTACTTTTTGTCAAAAAAGTACAGTTTTTTATTCGGATTTTTTTGCTATAATTGACAAAGAGGAAAGGACGGACAGCAGATGTTTGAAAAACCGATTTCCATTAATTACATAAAAAAGGCTCCGTATTTCGGAAGCTTCGAAGGCATAAGCTTTGCTTTCGTAAAAAAAGATGAGGACACGCTTGAAGCCTATCTGTATCAGGGACCGTACAATTTTGACAGCACGCCCGAGGAAAAGAAGCTTAAAGCAGATTTTAAGTTCTCAAATGAAGGATATGAGCAGGCAATCGCCTGGATGAACGAACATTTCGGAGATTACAAAAAAGTGCCGCACGGTCGGCGATTTGACATAAAGAGTATTGAAGAAGCCGAGAAAGGTTGATGGGAGGTACGTCATGGGACTTTTTTTCAAGAGCAAAGAGGAAAATCAGTTAGATCTTTTAATTGAGAAGATTAAAATGAATATTTCCAACAATTACAAGGATACAGCTATCCAGGACGTAGCCAAGTTTGAGGAAACGTTAAAGTACCTTGTGGAAAACAAGAAAATAAAGGATTATAAGGCTGAAGACTATACTGAGATACTTGATGAGTTCAAGGAAAAGCTCAAGGGAGTATCTAACAGTGAGCAGAAGCCTTATTGGTCGTAGTCGGAAACTTTATGGGTGTATATAAATAAATGTATTGGGGTTAAAAAAGCATGGCGTTTTGCTATGCTTTTTTAAAATTTTCTGTTTATACACTTGCAAAAATGAAAAGTCTATATTATAATAGATTTAAGTGTAGATAAAAACACTTGTCCGGTTATATAACCGAATAAGATACAGAGAAAGGATCCGTTTTACGGTATTGGTGGTTTAAATGAGATTGATTACACGTTCGGATTTTGATGGTTTGGCATGTGGTGCACTCTTAAAGGAAGCGGGCATCATCGACAGCTGGAAATTTGCACATCCCAAGGATCTTCAGGATGGCATAGTGGAAGTAAACGAAAATGACTGCCTTGCAAACGTTCCGTTTGTTCCCGGCTGCGGACTCTGGTTTGACCATCATTCAAGCGAGTTTGAGAGAAATGAGCTTCAGGGCAAGTACAAGGGCGAAAGCAGGATTGCTCCTTCATGTGCCCGCATCATATATGATTACTACGGCGGCATTGAGAAATTCCCTCAGTTCACCGAAATGATGGTTGCTGTTGACAAGGTTGACTCAGGAAACCTTACACGTGAGGAAGTATTAAATCCCTCGGGATGGATACTTATCGGATTCCTTATGGATCCCCGTACAGGACTCGGCCGCTGGAGACAGTTCACCATTTCAAATTATCAGCTGATGGAGATGCTTATTGACGCATGCCGCACGATGACTATTGATGAAATACTTGCGCTTTCGGACGTTCAGGAACGTATCGAAGTATATAACGAGCAGACAGAGAAGTTCAAGGAGATGGTAGTAAAGTACACTACCACAAACGGAAATGTCATCATTACCGACCTTCGCGGAGTTGATCCCATCTATACCGGAAACCGTTTCATGATCTACAGCCTCTATCCCGATCAGAACATTTCCGCATGGATCGTTTCGGGCAGAGGCGGACAGGGATGTTCCGCTGCAGTAGGTTACAGCATACTTAACCGTACCTGTACACTTGACGTTGGAAATCTGATGCTGAAGTATAACGGAGGCGGGCATAAGGCAGTAGGCACATGTCAGTTCTCAAATGAAAATATGGAGACAGATCTTCCTAAGATGCTTAAGGAGCTTTGTGAGCTTGCTAATGGGTGATCTGTTCGATCGTAAATGAAATTAAAGGGCTGTGAAAACAGGAGAATTTTCTCTTGCTTCACAGCCCGTATTTTTTTTATTTTTACGGATATCAGTCCGTTTTTATCATGCTTTGGCTTTGGCCTTCTTGGTTTTCTGTTCCTCGAACATCTTATAATATTCACTGTGGATCCTGCTGTATTCCATATTATATTCGGCATCGTTACCCTGATGCAGAGACGAAATATAGGAATGCGCGAGTGTATCCACGCCCGGAGTTGCACGGGCAATGGTTGCCACACCGATATTTGAGCAGATATCCGAAATCCTTTCCATGTTTCCTAAGATGTCAAGGAATATGATCCCGGCGTTTACCTTACATTTTCCGTCGCGCAGACGTATGATATGGTTGTCATGAAGCGAGTTAACGAGATCATCGACAACCTCTTCCATGGGCTCTATGTGACGGGCGGCTACAACATCTCGCTTTTCAAAGGCAAGAGATGCATTTTCCAGGATCCTTCCCAAAAGCCTTCTTAATATATCAAGCTCGTCCTTGGCCTCATCCGACAAAGCGGAATCATCCTTTGCAAGCTCTTTTGCCGACTCCATAAGGTTTACGGCATGGTCGCCCAGGCGCTCGAATTCCGTAACATCCTTATAATACTGGTCAAGGATCTTTATATGCAGTTCCTCCTTTACGTGAGGCGAGAGCTTGAGCATATAGTTGCTGGCGGCATCCGTCATCTGGTCAATGGCATCCTCTTCCTTGTCTATCTCCGCGGCAATCCCCGGTCTGTAATCATAGAGGAGGTTCATAGCTTTATCAATGTTGGCGATCGATGCTTCAAGCATTGTACGGAGGACATCATAGATACTGCGCAGTGCGAGAGCCGGAGTACTGAAGAATACAGGGTTCAATGCAGCGAGCTTATCGGAATATTTTCCGTTTGATACAGCCTCGTCCTTTACGATTACATAGCTGAATTTCTCATATACGCCGACAAGCGGCAGGAGCAGAACCGCACATCCGAGGTTGAATACCGTGTTTGCATTGGCTATGGTGCCGGCCGTCATGGATGCGTTCCAGAGATTGTCAAGAGTACCTATCTTATGGAAAATAGTCACGCCGATTATAACAAGTAAAGTCTTGCTCAGGTTGTAAAGAATATTGATGATACCGACCCTTTTTGACTCGGGCTTGGCACCTATCGAACAAACAATGGCCGTGGTCACGCAGTCGCCGAGGTATATTCCGACGAGGATGATATATACGGTCTTAAAAGGAATGCTGCCCGCCATGGAGAATGCCTGCAGTATACCGATTGAGGCGGAAGAGCTTTGCAGTACGAAAGCGACGCCTGCGCCTGCAAGGTATCCGAGAAACGGATTGTCTCCGAGACCGGAGAAGATGTCTTCTATCATCCCGCCTTCTGTCAGCGCGCTTACGGCTGCGGTCATGTTCATAAGTCCCGTGAAGAGTATACCGAAACCCATCAATATGTTTCCGATATTATCGGATTTATTGAATTTCAGGAACATTATGAGAATGATACCGGCTATGAGAGCGAGCGGTGCGAGAGTAGAAGGGGTAAATAACTTAAGGACAGAACCGCCTTCGGCATTAACGTCAAGAAGCCTGATTATCTGACCGGTGACGGTTGTTCCTACGTTAGCACCGATTATGATACCCAGTGACTGTCTGAGAGAGATGATGCCGCCGGCTACCAGACCCGAGGTGATGACGATGGTAGCGGTGGACGACTGGATGACGGCCGTGACGATAACTCCGAGGAAGAAAGCCTTGACCGGGTTGTTTGTAACCTTTTCCATAACAACCTTCAAAGTACCCGAAGAGCCTTCCTTTAAGGAATTACCCATAAGCTTCATTCCGTAAAGGAATAATGCCAGTCCGCCCAAAAGTGAAATGATATCAAATATGTTCATATAGAACTTCCATCCGTTTCCGTAATATTAGAACCTATTCCCACGATAACATCATACTAAAAAAATCTCTCATAATCAAGAGATTTTTTTACTATAATAGTTTAGAAAGTCTTTCTATAGTTTCTCCATCGCATTCGGGAATGTCGGCACAGCGGAACGGAATGCCGAGAGCCTCATATTTGGGAATACAGAGCTTGTGAAAAGGAAGGAGCTCGATTTTCTGTAGTGTCGGATAGCTTTTTGCAATCCTTACCATGGCGCTGACTTCTTCAGCCGAATCTGTGTATCCGGGAACCACCACATGCCTGATCCAGAGAGGAACGGAGTGCCTGGTTACCATATCGAGGAAAGCCAGCACTTTATTAAGACTTCCGCCGGTATATTCACGGTATTCTTTTTCGGTTGTGAATTTTATATCGCAGATGACAAGGTCAGTCACGGAGAGCAGACGGTCATATTTGACGGCAGATGTGACAATGGGGACGGTTCTCTTTGTCACGTCTTCGATGTGACAAAGAGAACCGTCCCCATTGTCACATCTTAAACCCTCCGGGAAATTGCCGGAAGTATCGAGGCATGTATGTATACCATGCTCATGCAGGAGCGTAAACAATTCGGTTACGAACTCTGCCTGCACGAGCGGTTCGCCGCCGGAAACGGTAACTCCGCCGCCGTTAGCGAAATAAGGTTTGTAGCGAAGGATCTTCAAGACAAGCTCTTCGGGCGTGTAAGACATGGCAGGGTTTGAGGGAACATCCCCGGTGTAATCATCCGTTTTGTGCATCGGAGATGCCTGGGTGTTTTCAGTCTTAACAGATATCACGCCGGAAGAACTATGATTTGTCTCTGACTTAATCTGCCAGGTGTCGGGATTGTGGCAGTACATGCATCTTAAGGGACATCCCTGCAAAAAAACACAGAACCTTATACCGGGTCCGTCCACCGCCCCCATACTCTGGAGGGAGTGGACGTATCCGATAATATGACCTGTGTTTTCTGTTTTTATATTTTCAATTATGTTATTCATTTATAGATTTTAGACTTTCACTTGTAAACTTAAGGAACCCATATCTGTCATCCTGAGGAGCATTGCGACGAAGGATCTTTCCAAGATTCTTCGCTTTGCTCAGAATGACATTATTCCAAAATTATACTGCCTCATGGAATGTACGGCTTATGACTTCCTTCTTCTGCTCTAATGTCAGCTTATTGAAGATTACCGCATAGCCCGATACACGTATGGTCAGGGTGGGGTACTTCTCGGGGTTGTTCATTGCATCGATCAGGGTCTCGCGGTTAAGCACGTTAACGTTGAGATGATGAGCGCCCTGTGCAAAATAACCGTCAAGAATATTTATAAGGTTTTCATATCTTTCCTCATCACTGTGGCCTAAAGCCTGCGGAACGATCGAGAAGGTATTGCTGATGCCGTCCTTGCAGGTCCTGTAGGAAAGCTTTGCAACCGAATTGAGAGATGCGAGTGCGCCGTTCTTATCCCTTCCGTGCATCGGATTTGCACCCGGAGCGAAGGGCTCGCCGGCACGCCTGCCGTCGGGCGTATTTCCGGTCTTCTTTCCGTACATGACATTCGAGGTGATCGTGAGTATGGAAAGTGTATGCTCCGCATTTCTATAGGTAGGAATTTTCTTAAGCTCTTCAAGGAAAAGCTCGGTCTGTTCCTTTGCGATCATGTCAACCCTGTCGTCATCGTTTCCGTAGCAGGGGAATTCACCCACGGTTTCAAAGTCCTTGATAAGGCCGTTTTCGTCCTTTATCACACGGACTTTTGCATATTTGATGGCGGAAAGGGAATCGGCAAGAACCGAAAGGCCTGCGACACCGAAAGCCATATATCTGTGGACATCCGTATCGTGGAGAGCCATCTGGGTCTTCTCATATGCGTATTTGTCATGCATATAGTGGATCATGTTCATGGCGGTCACATAGGTCTTAGCAAGCCATGAACGGTAGAACTGCATCCTTTCAAGTACCTTATCGTAATCAAGATATTCATCCTCGTAAACAGGCATCTCGGGGCCGACCTGGACGTCATATCTTTCATCCTTGCCGCCGTTAAGGCTCATCAGGAGAAGCTTTGCAAGATTTGCACGGGCGCCGAAGAACTGCATATCCTTGCCGAGTCTCATTGCGGAAACACAGCATGCGATCCCGTAATCGTCACCGTAGATGGGACGCATAAGATCGTCGTTCTCATACTGGATGGCGTGGGTATCACACGATACCTTTGCGGCAAAACGTTTAAAATTCTTAGGCAGATTTTTAGAGTAAAGCACCGTAAGGTTGGGCTCGGCGGACGGACCTAAGGTGTACAGCGTATTAAGAATACGGAAGGAATTCTTTGTGACGAGGGTTCTGCCGTCCTCGCCCATTCCTCCGATCGATTCGGTGATCCACATGGGATCTCCGGCGAAAAGCTCATTATATTCCGGTGTACGGAGATGTCTTGCCATACGCAGCTTCATAACGAAATCATCAAGGATCTCCTGAAGCTCGTCCTCGGTATAAACACCGTTCGCAAGATCTCTTTCAAAATAGATGTCAAGGAATGTGGAGGTACGTCCGAGGCTCATTGCGGCGCCGTTCTGTTCCTTGATCGCGCCCAGATATCCGAAGTAGAGCCACTGAACGGCTTCACGGGAGTTTGTTGCGGGCTTGCTGATATCAATGTTGTAAAGCAGAGCCATATCCTTAAGCTTGCCGAGGAAATTGATCTGCTGGTAAAGCTCCTCCAAGCGGCGGATGCTCTCTGCATCCTGAAGCTGCGCTCCGAGTCTTGCCTTATCCTTCTGCTTTTCTTCGATAAGCCTGTCAACTCCGTAAAGAGCCACACGTCTGTAATCACCGATTATCCTGCCGCGTCCGTATGCGTCGGGCAGACCTGTGATGATGCCGACATGTCTGGCTTTCCTTATTTCCTCGTTATATACACGGAAAACGCCGTCGTTGTGAGTTGTCCTGTAAAGGAACTCCTCCTCGACCTTTTCCGAAAGCTCATAGCCGTAAGCCTGGCAAGCCTTTCTGGTCATGTTGAGTCCGCCGAAAGGATTTACGCCTCGCCTTAAAGGACGGTCGGTCTGGAGGCCCACGATAAGCTCTTTATCTTTATCAAGATAACCGGGCTTATAATTAAGAAGAGAGGTTACGTGCTGGGTATCGATATCAAGGACTCCGCCGAAGCGCTGTTCAAGCTCAAACAGGCCGGAGAGCTTATGCATCAGTTCCTTTGTTCTGTCGGTAGCACCGACAAGAAATTCTTCGTTCCCTTCATAGGGGGTGTAGTTCTGCTGGATAAAATCCCTAACATTGATCTCATTTTTCCAGGTCTCACCTTTAAAATCCTTCCAAGCTTCCATAGCTGCCTCCTTATATATGTTTAAAGTTAGAAAAAAGGCAGCGCTTTCAAAAGAAAACACTGCCCAGACGGTCGGCTAAAACTGAATACTTCTGTGCATTCAGGGAAAGGCTCACCGTGGTTACATCCACGAAAATCATCCGTCAGAGCCTTCATCCTTTTTTACGTTAACACACAAATATCCGGCTGTCAAGATGTAAATAAAAATAATTTTTCTGAAAAGCGGTACTTGTACGATTGTAAAAAGTATGATAAAATAAAATTTAACTGTGCCGCTCTCGGGCATGGGATCGGAACAAGAGATTTTTCCGATAACGAACACAAGAAAAAGGGAAGGAGGAAACCGATGGCTGTAATAGAAAAAGGCTTGATAACCGAATTCTATAATACTTACAGGCAGAATCTCGAAAAATCAAGACTTATCGAGGAAAGCCTTGTAAAAGTGTCTGACAGGGGCGAATGGCTTGAAAAGCTTGCAGAAAAATCGGAATTCCTCCGTAAAACATACGCATACAATGAAAGAAAGCTCGGAGAACTCATATATCCCTTCGTAAAGGAAGGCCAAAAGCTCGATGAGGAGACCGCCGACGAGTTTTATGAGAACATATATGCGATGTCAATGGCCGCCGAGAATGATTCACTGCTGACAACCGAGGTCCTTTTAAAGCTTCAGGATTTTTACCGGGAGCGGGGGGACGAGGAAAAGTGGATACTTACTACTTACATGCTTGCCCTTTCCTATAATGACAAGTCGAATGATATTTCCATAGAAAAAGCCCGTGACTGTTTCGAAGATGTTGCGAGAATGAGCCACAAATACTGTGAGCTTAAGGAATGGGAAACAAGGCGAAGAATAATAATGTCCGCCTATTACAGTATAGAGGACAAGGACCTGCAGAACAATGAAGAACGGCTTGAGCGAATCGTACAGTACGAAAACTTCAGGAAGTTCCTTGAAAGAAAGGATGTTCGGGATCTCGACAGCGACAAGTTCAACTTTGACGAGCTTTTAAGGCTCATAAAGGATGCCCTGATGTGGGCGCTTGTCAGGTCGGATTCGGCACCGAACAGGGCAGTGCTCGAATACATGGTAAGGGAGCTGCTCCCGGAAGGTATCACCAGGGAAAACCTTAATCAACAGACAGCGGTAAACGCCGTATCTTATATCTGGTGCAATCTCTATTCCGATAACTTTCCCGCAGACACGGCGGTAATACTGCTGTTTAAGTATTATGAGGCAAATGACGAAGAAATCGATTATCCCTCGGTACTCAGCTCACACACCGCAAACGAGGCATATCAGAAAAAGATAACCTGTATGCAGGAGTGTTTCAGGGTATTGGCGCTGCCGGATGTCATGCTTGAGAACAAGGAAGAACTGTTTTATGAAATGGCGGGAGAGTTCAGGAAGATTTACACCTCCATACCTCATCTGACAAACAACGGATACATAAATGACGACCTCTGCCGGACCGTGAGACTGATGCTGCGTACGGCGTATGATGAGGAAGAGTCACTCGAATACATACAGGAGATAATCCTGAACCGTAACTCGATGACGCTGATCCATTCAATGATGGTAGGAAAGATAGCGGGCATAATCATGAATGCCATCATAGACAAAATGCCGGAGCTGTTCTTCACACTGATCGGGACCAGGGATTATCATGTGGTGAGGAACCGAAGGCAGTACCTGCTGAACTATATAGAGAAATGTGCTCATCTCCACGATATAGGAAAAGCTTATATCTCCGATATCATAAACCAGCAGACGCGAAGGCTGACAGGTGAGGAGTATTTCCTTATAAGGCAGCATCCGACCTTCGGGCATGAGCTCCTTGCGGGAACAAAGCTTTCCGCCAAGTACAACTCGGTTATTGAGGGACATCACAGAAGCTTCGACGGGCTTGGCGGATATCCGGTCACATTTGACAATGTGAATGACCGGATGAAGATAATGATAGATATCATCACGATTGCCGACTGTATCGACGCAGCGACGGATACTCTCGGAAGAAATTATACGAAGAGCAAGACCTGGCTCCCTTCTTTGGCAGATGAGCTTGAAAATGATGATCAGATGCGCTATAATCAGGAAATCGTGAACATCATAAAGAACGATAACGATACCTGCAATGAGATATCTTACATAACGGACGCCGGTCGGACCAATATCTACTATGATATTTACAGACGGTACATTTCCGACAAGGAAGAAAACACCGAGATCCGGATAGAGCAGGTAATGATCAAATAAAAATATAAGGTTTTACAGGAGGACAAAATGGAAAAAATAATACTGACCGGAGACAGGCCTACGGGAAGGCTGCATTTGGGACACTATGTAGGCTCACTGAAGAGAAGGGTTGAGCTTCAGAATTCCGGAGAATACGATAAGATATTCATAATGATAGCTGACGCACAGGCACTGACCGATAACGCGGACAATCCTGAAAAGGTACGCCAGAACATAGTAGAGGTGGCGCTTGATTATCTATCCGTAGGACTTGATCCCGAGAAATCAACGCTCTTTATACAGTCTATGGTTCCCGAGCTTACGGAACTGACCTTCTATTATGCGAATCTGGTTACGGTATCAAGGCTTCAGAGAAATCCTACGGTAAAATCCGAGATACAGATGAGAAACTTTGAGACAAGCATCCCTGTAGGTTTCTTCACATATCCCATAAGCCAGGCTGCCGACATCACCGCATTTAAGGCAACGACGGTACCTGTAGGCGAGGACCAGATGCCGATGCTTGAGCAGTGCCAGGAAATAGTGAGAAAGTTCAATTCCGTATACGGAGAAGCTCTCGTGGAGCCGAAGATCCTTTTACCTTCGAACTCCGCATGCTTAAGGCTTCCCGGTACCGACGGAAAGGCAAAGATGAGCAAGTCACTCGGAAACTGCATCTATCTTTCCGATGATGAGAAGGAAGTTAAGACAAAGGTTATGTCCATGTACACCGATCCGGATCATATCCGTGTGGAAGACCCCGGCAAGGTTGAGGGCAATTGTGTATTCACTTATCTTGACGCATTCAGTACTCCCGAGGATTTTGCAGAGTTCTGGCCCGATTATTCCTGCCTTGATGAGGTTAAGGAGCATTACAAAAAGGGCGGACTCGGGGATGTAAAGGTAAAGAAATTCCTTATAAAGGTTCTTGAAAAAGAGCTGGCACCCATCAGAGAGAGAAGAAAGAAGTGGGAACAGAACATACCCGGCGTTTACGACATCCTTAAAAAAGGAAGTGAAGTGGCTGAGAGTGTTGCAGCACAGACACTTGCGGATGTCAAGAAGGCAATGAAGATCAACTATTTCGATGACGGTGCGCTTATAAGAGAGCAGATGGAGAAATACGGGAATTAAGATCCTTCGCTAACGCTCAGGATGACATAGATTTAAATGGCAAGCAAGACCTAATGGCAAACAAGACCTAATGGCAGACAAAACTTAACATAATGATAGACAGAGCTTAAGTTGACGACACTGGCTTATACCCGTGGCTTATACGTGAAAGAGGAGAAAAAATGGAATGCAGAATATCTCAGATAGCTCATATAAGAACGGATTTTAAGGAAAAGTTCGGAGTTCCGCGTCAAGCCGGAGTGGTTCCGGAGCTTAAGGGCAAGATAGTCTTTGAACCTGAGTTCAGGAACGCCGACATGCTCAAGGGTCTTGAGGAATTTTCACATCTCTGGCTCATATGGGAGTTTTCGAAAAACCTTGATGAAGAAGGAAACAGCCGGTGGACTCCGACTGTGAGACCTCCGAGGCTCGGAGGAAATGAGAGAAAGGGCGTATTTGCGACAAGATCCCCGTTCAGACCGAATCCTCTTGGCTTATCGGTTGTCAAAATAGAGAAAATAACCGAGGAACCCGGACTTGGTCCGGTAATATATGTGCTCGGTGCGGATATGGTGGATAATACTCCCGTTTTTGACATAAAACCCTATATCCCTTACGCCGATGCCGTTTTAGGCGCAAAGGGCGGGTTTACGGACAGTACTGAGTATAAGACTTTAAATGTTGTCTGGGAGAAAAAAGATGATATGCTGCCGGAAGAAGAGCGGCTAAGCCTTGTGAAAATCCTTGCAAACGATCCGCGTCCCCATTACCAGAACGATCCTCAAAGAATATACGGTATGTCATTTGCCGGATATGAGGTAAAGTTCAGGGTAAGCGGAGATACGGTGAGTGTAGTAGATGTTATTAAATAAATATAGCAGGAGAGTTTTGAAATCCATGCTGTTAAGTTAATGTCATTCTGAGCAAAGCGAAGAATCTTTAAGCTTTACGCAATAAGATCCTTCGCTAACGCTCAGGATGACAAAAATCTTAACTTAATGCCACTGGATCATGAGATCTCTCCTGCTTTTTTTAATGCCAGTTTTGTTATGACCGGACCTGTAAGTTCATAAATGACCGTGCCGCAGAGGATGATAGTACGTATCTGGGGACCGTGCTGCGGGACGATGCTCATGGCTGTGGTAGCAAGACCTATAGCGACACCGGCCTGAGGGATAAGAGTGAAACCAAGATATTTACGGACATTCTTATTTGCCTTGGAGATGGCGGCTCCGGCATAGGAACCGAGCATTTTCCCGACCACCCGCATAAAAATGTATATAATTCCGATAACTCCGACGGAAGGTATCAGCGATATATCAAGCGCCGCGCCCGAAAGGAAGAAGAACATCATAAATATGGGTGGCGTCATACGGTCCGTCTGATCGAAGATAACATCGGCGAAGTTGGAAGTATTGGCAAGTGTCCCGCCGAGAGCCATACATGCAAGAAGCGATGAAACATTCAGCATCTCGCCGAGACCTATACATGCAAAAACAAGTGCATATGTGATAGCCAGTCTGTTACCGCGGCCGGTGAACCATTTAATGGCGAACCTGAAAACAATACCGAAGATAAGGCCTATAGCAAGAGCGCCGATTATCTCGAGAAGGGGCTTAACAATGGTAAGCACAAGGTTATCACCTGCACCGCCTTCTATAGTTTTTGCTATTGCGACCGAAATACCGAAGCACATAAGTGCAGTTGCATCATCAAGTGCAACAACGGGCAGCAGGGTTTCGGTGACGGGACCGTGCGCCTTGTACTGCTTGACTACCATGAGGGTAGCGGCAGGAGCGGTTGCCGCGGCGATGGCACCGAGGCAGAGAGAGAAAGGTACGTCATGTCCTGTGCATATAAGGGCAAGATCGACAACCAGCACGGCTCCGAGTGATTCGAGACATGCTATGATTATCGGAGCCTTTCCCACTTTCTTTAAATATGAAAACTTAAATTCCGAACCGATCGAGAAAGCGATGAATCCGAGAGCCGCATCGGGGATGATACCCAGCTTGTCAACGGTGTCCTGCGGGATGATATTTAATACATAAGGCCCTGCAAGGAGACCTGCCAGCAGATAACCGGTAACGTTCGGAAGCTTAATGGCTTTCATAAGCTTGCTTGACAGCAGTGTAAACGTCAGGGCTATTGCAATATATATGAAGATATTAAGATCCATGTCATTTTCCCAGTCCTTCCACATAAGTGATAGGAACCACAAACATGATGCCTGTATTGGGTTCTTTTAAGTTTACCATCTGCTTTACCGTCTCTCTGGCTTCGACAACCTGTTCGTCGCGGATGACAAAAAGTGCTACATGTACCGCTTCACGGTCTTCATCCTTCATCAGGCGGCGGAGTGTTGAAAACATCGGGATGTCCTCCATGTTCATAAGCTCTTCGCCCATGCCTTTTCCTGAGAGGATGGTTCCGCCCTTGACGCCTTCCTCCGCCAGTTTCTTTAAAATATCGTCGAGAAGCTTCTCGTTTTTAAGTATTACAACAAGTAACTGCATAACATCACCATGTCTGTAGATACAGATCCTTTCTGTAAATTTTTTTATTTATAAATGAAATTCTTTAAATGTGTATAATACATCTGTCGGTAATCATAGTCAAGCTGTTTTTTATGAAAATACTGTTAAATATCGCATTTTTCTTGACAGCGTACGGTCATTGGGGTATTATAAACGGTGGAGTTGTCTTGACGGATGGCGGTTGAGTCTCCTGCACCGGTCAGGCTTCGGGCTTGACAGGAAGGAGGCAATTTTTGAGTATCTCTGAAATATTTCAGTTTGGCATACTGTTATGTACGGTTGCCAGACTCTTCTACGATATCGGAAAAGATATCAAAGATAATAAAAAGAATGCAAAAAAATAACCGCCCCCTAGTTTTCCACGACTAAAGCGGTTATTTTTATAACCCATAGTTAGGAGACTGACCGTCGTTTTAACGGACAACTCCTTGCATATGAAATATAGCATATAAACACAGCTAAGTCAAGTTTTTTTTGGAGTATTACGGTTTTTCCGTAGTATAATTTGGGAGCATGAAATGACCTACAGGGAATTGTCGCAGGAATTCGGGATAGGCGGAGCCTATATTTCCCGACTTGCGGAAGCAGGCATAATAAGAAAAAGCAGTACCATAATGCTTGGCAGCCTTGACGAAGAAGAAGTAAAGAATATTCGTAAAAGCTGTCTTTTTAGCATGCTCGGGATAGCTCCTGAAGAATATGCCAAAGTTAAAAACGGAAGTGCCGATTTTAAAGAAACCCTGAAGCATCAGATACAGGTAATACTTGACGATGAAGATAACAGCAGTCAGGCTGCGATAGTCCTGCAGAACATGAGGCGTGAGTGCAGTGATGAGGAGTCGCTTGATCCCGAGCCGTATCTGCAGCATATAAAGGAACTGAAGTACCAGGGCGGTATCTTTTACGACATAAATACTTCGGAGCTCTCTTCGGGAAGTAAAGACAAAACGAGGAAGAATAAGGGCTTTTTTGAAAGGCTTTCACTTTACAAGGAACAAACTGAGGAAAACAGATATCAGGAAAACGGATCAGGAAGCGAAAACGTTGACAGAGAAAATCCCGGCAGTTCAAGTGAGAAAAAAGGGACTGCGGGATCGGTAAATGACCCGGAAGATAACAACAATCTCATGTCCAAGGTGACAAAGGGTTCGTGGAACGAAAATGCCGGTGACGACGCCGGGGAGAAAAACGGAGGTTCCGATAAAGTCAGCAGCTTCGTATCCAATGTGAGAACCGGTTCATGGAACGATAGCAATAGGGAAGGACCTATAGATCATAAGGAAGATCCCGAAACAAAAGCCGCCCGAGGCAATACAGAAAACGATGAAAATGAAAGCACCGGTGCTGAGGCAGAAGAAAATGCCGGTGCTGAGCAGGAAGAAAGCACCGGAGATAAGACAGAAGAAAACAACGGGTCAAACGGATATGCTAACGGCTGGAGCCCGTATATGAACAGAGGCTTCGGCGCATCCAACATGGGAGCCGGAAACTGGCACGGCTGGACAGCGGGGTATGGTTCGTATACACGTCCCGTCGGAGCCAGAGAGCGTGTAAACAACGGGGAAAAGACTTGTCCCCATCCGATCCGCAGATATATCGCAAGGGTACTGGACACAACGCTGGTCAACATAGTGGGAAGCGCGGTACTGATGCTGGGCTTCGGGATAAACACGAGCCTTACGCTTACGATGATCGTGTACTGCGAGACCATATTCTGGGCATTTTCAATGCTCATAGAACCTCTGCTCCTTACGACGATAGGTACAACGCCCGGCAAGTGGATCATGGGCATAAAAGTCAGGGACATGAAAACCAAAGAAAACCTTGACATAAAGAAGGCGTATAAGAGAGCCTTCAGGCTGGCATGGCAGGGATTCGGCTTCATGATACCTATATATACCATATTCAAAAGGGTTTCTTCCTTTGCAAAATGCCGTCTTAATGACACAATGCCGTGGGATGAGGGTATAGATGTTGAGATCACGGACAAGAGCAACGCAAGGGTCATCCTGTGCCTCATTGCGATAATGGCTGTTAATTTTGCGGGCGAGATAGTGTCAAAACAGGCACTTATCCCGTCAAACCGCGGATATATGACTTCCGAGCAGTTTTATGATAATGTTGCCGAGGTCATGAAGTTTACGGGATATTCCGGAAAGATGCCGGATTTCATTGTAAAAACTGAAGGCCGTTATGTAAAATCGGTGACGCTTAAGTATACCGATGAGGACTATAACAGTGACCGTTATAATGATATGTACATCGCTTTCGTGGCATTTGCCGGTGCTGCCGAGGACTCCAACGGATTTACGATGATGTTCTCATCGCCGACAAACCTGATGAGTGATTTTTACAGGGAGTTTTCAGGTCAGTACTGCGGGATAAGCTTTAAGAACGAATCTGACAGCCCCGTAACGGATGCCACCAGCTATTCCAACCTGTATGCCGCCCTGTACGGGACACAGGCAGTAGTACCGCCGTTTAACCAGACATTTACATTGTCAACCTGATAGTAAGTATTATTTGTCAATTTGAAAGTAAAGTTACATTAAATTTATAGAATGACATTGACTTTAGAACCTAATATATAGGGAGGATAATAAGAAATGAGAAAAGTAATAACCTACGGAACCTATGACCTGCTCCATGTGGGACATATCAACTTACTCCGACGTGCAAGGGAGCTCGGAGACTATCTTATCGTGGTGGTATCGTCGGATGAGTTCAATGCCATAAAGGGCAAGAAGGCATATTACAGCTTTGAAGACAGAAAGAAGATACTTGAAGCCATCAGGTACGTTGACGAGGTACTTCCGGAGTACACCTGGGAACAGAAGATAGACGACGTAAAGAACAATAACGTTGATGTTTTCGTCATGGGAGACGACTGGACAGGCAAGTTCGATTTCTTAAAGGAATACTGCGAGGTTGTATACCTTCCGAGGACTGAGGGAATCTCCACAACCAAGATCAAACAGGACCTTTTTAACAAATAAAGAAGCTTTTTCAATATTTTCTTGCATGGAACAAAAAAATATGTTATCCTTATCCCGTTATTTTGATTTTTCAAGGTAACGGGATAATTTTTACAGAAAGACAGGAAGAACACTATGAAGACACCGTTTGTGACAAAGGAACAGATAGAAGAGATAGTTAAGAAATACCCCACACCGTTCCATATATACGACGAAAAGGGTATCAGGGAGAATGCGAGGAAATTAAAGCAGGCATTTGCATGGAACAAGGGATATAAGGAGTTTTTTGCGGTAAAGGCTACACCGAATCCTTTCATTATAAATATCCTTAAGGAGGAGGGCTGCGGAGTTGACTGCGCTTCGATGCAGGAGCTTCTTATGGCTGAAGCCTGCGGGATGAAGGAAGGGGATATCATGTTCTCCTCAAACGAGACGCCTGAGGGTGAGTTTACCAAGTGCAGACAGCTCGGCGGATATATAAACCTTGACGATATCACGCTGGTAGACTTCCTTGAGAAGGAATGCGGCGTGCCTGAGACGATTTTCTGCAGGTTCAATCCCGGCGGAGTATACAATGTATCAAACGGTATCATGGATAATCCCGGAGACGCAAAGTACGGAATGACCCGTCCTCAGATAGCAGAGGCGTTTAAGAGGCTTAAGGAGCTTGGAGCAAAGAATTTCGGAATACATGCCTTCCTTTGCAGCGGAGCGGTATCGAACGATTACTATCCGATGCTTGCGGGCGATCTGTTCAAGCTTGCAGTCGAGCTTAAGGAAGAAACGGGAGTGGATGTAAAGTACATCAACCTCTCGGGCGGAGTGGGCATCCCCTACAGACCCGACCAGGAAGGCTGCGATATATTAAAGATCGGTGAGGGAGTAAGGAAGAAGTATCAGGAGATAATAGAGCCTGCAGGTATGGAGGTCGCCATATTTACAGAGCTCGGACGTTTCATGCTCGCTCCTTTCGGCCATCTTATCGTAAAGGCTATCCATGAAAAGCACACATATAAGGAGTACATCGGCGTGGACGCTTGTGCCGCAAACCTTATGAGACCCGCAATGTACGGCGCATACCACCATCTGACCGTCCTCGGGAAAGAGAACGAGCCGAAGGATCATGTATATGACGTGGTTGGAAACTTATGTGAGAACAATGATAAATTTGCCATTGACAGAGAGCTTCCGAAGATAGACATGGGAGATTATATCTGCATCCACGATACCGGAGCGCACGGGTTTTCGATGGGCTATAACTATAACGGAATGCTGAGGTCGAAGGAGCTGCTCCTGCACTCTGACGGAAGCGTACAGCTGATCCGCCGCGCCGAGACCGCGAAGGATTACTTTGCAACATTTGACTTCTGTGATGTAATGAAGAAAGTGCTGTGACACCGGTCCACCGGCCGTGACTATTCGGTTTACTCGTGATTTTAGGTCGTCTATCATATACTGCTAACAAAAGAGCATCTCGCAAGCTTGCTTGCAGGGATGCTCCTTTTAATCCTGCTGTGAATAGTAGCTCGATATCAAAAATATAACGTAAAAGACATAAAAAATTTAAGTGGTAAAATCGGCGTGTATCTGCTATACTGTAGTGAGAAGGATTGTCTTTAGATGTTGATGAAGATGCCGGGGGACGGCAATAATGCAACAGGGGGAAGTCTAATGAACGACAGAAACAAGGTATTGGGCATATGTCTTGCAAAGCTTCAGGACAGGATCAGAACTGAATACTTGAACGCCATAAACAGGGCGGCATCGGTTTCCGGATGGAAGGTTGTCACATTTAACAGCTTCAGGGATTTCAGGAAAAACGACATCTGCCTGCAGGGTTCGAAGTCGATATACGATATCATAAATTATGACGAGATAGATGTTATCGCAGTATTCCCTGAGAGCATGAACCGCAGTGAAACGGCAGATACGATCATTGCCGAGGTGAAGGAACAAGGAAAGCCGGTCATAAGCATAGGTTCCGAGAAGGAAGGCTGTTTTTCCGTCATAAGGGATTACAGTGCGGGCTTCAAGGATCTTCTCACCCATGTTATCGAAGTACATAAGGTAACGGATACTTACTTTATGGGCGGATTCGCAGACGATGACGCAAGGACGGAGCTGAGATTAAAGTGTTATCAGGATGTTCTGAAAACCCACGGGCTTGCGTTTGACGAGAGCATGGTCGGATACGGGGATTACAGGGACAATGTCATAAATGAAGCAGTAGAGAAAATGCTGAGAAGAGGCAAAGTTCCTCAGGCAGTCTTCTGTATAGATGACAAGACAGCCATACAGGTCTGTGAGAAGCTGTTCGAATATGACCTGAGAGTTCCCGAGGACCTCATAGTTACGGGATTCGGCGGGATACCGGCGGCATATTACTATCATCCGAGCATTTCCTCATGCTCTGACAATGTGGATGAATTTGCAAAGATAGTAATGGCGGCGGCTGAAGACGCTTTAAAGGGCGAGGAGCCCAAAATATATAAAAATCCTTTCAAGGCCAGGATAAGACGTTCATGTGGCTGCGACATGCGTTCATACCTGTCCGCGGGAAGACGTGACTACGACTTAGCGGCTGCAAGGGCAGCAGGCCTCTGCATACCGGATATAGACGAAGATGTAGTTGAGAAATACGAAGAGAATGCGATCAGGGAGAGGACTCAGGCAGCCGGTGCCTCGGAGCCCGTTGAAGAAACCGTATTCATGCCCGACGCGGCAAAGGACGGGACCGTATTTTTGTATAAGAAACCTTCGGAAAATGAAAAACCGGGAGATGATGAAGCAACATCAGCCGATAGCACCGGAGACACAGGCAGAAACGTTTCCTTAACCGGAGACGGTTCCGAAGACAGCGGGACCGAAGAAGTGCATAAGGCACCTTCGACCATGAGATTCGGCATAAGTAAAGAAGATATCCCGGAGTATTCACCCGAGGAGCTTAAGGAAGCAGAAACGCTGGCAGACCAGAGGCTGGCAGAAGCAAGAAAGGGCGGATATGATATCTCCTACGGTCACGGAAGAGGAGAAAAACCCTCACCGGCACCTGCTGCACCGGACACTACTGAGCAGCCTTCCGGGATGGCAAAGATATATCCATCCGACATATTTAAGAATAATACGGCGGATCCGGAGCATGAAGATACGGACGCCGGCACAGATAAAGAAATTACGGAAATAGAAAACTTCGATCCCGAGATAGACAGGGCTGTAAGACATGCGCTTGACGTAGCGGAAGACAAGAAGTGCATGGACGGGCACGGAGAAGCAAGGTTCCGCTCCGGAAACTATGTGGCCTACATCTACAAGGAGCTCGATGAGATAGAACGGAGAGAAGACTCGACACTCGCATGGATCGACAAGATGCTGGAGCTGACGGACATTGACTCCATCCTGGACAACATCTCAAAAAGGCTGGACGAGGGTGCAACCTTCTATGTATTTACAAGGCTTCTGGAATCCGGCTTCGATATCGATAATTTCGAGATAACCAATCTTGGGAACGAAAGCCTTACGGTGATAGAGCAGGAAGATAAAAACCGTAAAGATTCCGTGCCTATAGAATATGAAGAAAAACCGACGGTAAAGGTAAAGGATATTACCATCGATTATCTTAAGAGCAGCATAGACGGAACCATGCTTGTGTTAAACCCGGTGTTTGTCGGGGATTCGATATGCGGGTATTACGCAGTGAAAACAAGGCAGGTAAGCGATATACGAAGCACTACGAAGCTGTTGTGTGTAGGCCTGAACCTGGTATGCCGATTCCTTGCAAACCAGAAGAAGCAGAAGCAGATGCTCTACAACATCGAGAATTCAACATTTGTAAGCTCCATGACCGGACTTCCGAACCTGAAAGGACTTACACGATGGTTTGAGGAATTCTCCGAGGATATTGAGAACCATAAGAAGGGCTTGAGCATAAGCGTATTCTCGATGCCGAGATATACGTACATATACGAAAACTACGGATTGAATGAGATAGAGGAAAGCGTAAGGTTCCTTGTTGACAAGGTGAGAGCGGCATGTCCGAAAACTAGCTTCTTAAGCCAGTTCGCCGAGGGCGAGTTTGTTGCCATAGACAGTGTCGAACCTGTCGCAGCGCAAAACGGCAGTGAGGTCGTAAACGATGAAACAGCCGTCATGGAGGGGATCTTCCTAAAGTTCGACAAGATCATGGAAGAACACAACCGTAAGAGCACAAAGGAATATTTCCTTGAGGTTAATTACGGAACGGCTTACGTTGAGGAAGGCTGGGATTCGACTCTTGAAAGCCTTGTACGAATGGCCATGAGCGACATGTACCTAAGAAGACTGCGGCAGGGCAAGATGCCTGTGATAAGGGACAAGACCTTTGACCGGGAATACTTCACCACATTTGAACTGCTGGTCGACAGAAATCTGTTCAGATATCATTTCCAGCCGATAGTTGATGCGGGTACCGGAAAGATATTCGCTTACGAGGCTCTTATGAGGACCGGAGGCGGTATATCGATGACACCGCTTGATGTGCTTGATATCGCAAAGAATGCAGGCAGGCTCTATGATATAGAAAAGGCTACACTGTTCAATGTCATGCAGTTCTATGAGGAACATATCGAAGAATTCGGAGACAGAAAGCTGTTCATAAACACGATCCCCGGATATTTCCTTAACGATACGGACAGGGCCGAGCTGATAAACAGGTACGGAAAATACCTGGATGCATTTGTCTTTGAAGTAACGGAGTCCAATACGGTTACCGATGATGAACTGGAGAAACTCAGAGCATCAACCATGAACGGCAAGAAACCGGGTGTAGCCGTAGATGATTACGGAACAGGACATTCGAACATCGTAAATCTGATCCGTTATGCGCCACAATATATAAAGATTGACAGATATCTGATCAGCAACATACAGGATGACAGCAACAAACAGATGTTCGTAAAGAATACGATCGAGTTTGCGGCACTTAACCGGATAAAGGTGCTTGCTGAGGGCGTTGAGACTTCAGAGGAACTGAAGACGGTGATAGGATACGGGGTTGACTACATTCAGGGCTATTATACGGCACACCCCGATGCGCGGCTTATACAGCAGATACCGCAGAACATCCGCAGCGAGATACTGAATGAGAGCATAAAGGCTGCCAAGTTCGACAATGACAACATGATCTATAACGCCAAAGCAGGAGAGACGGTAAACCTTCTGGATATAGTACTTCAGAAATACACCGTGGTATTTGTCCCGGGCGGAAGAGTAAAGATTGTCGGAGAACCGGATAATGTCATAGACATGATAATAAGGACTGCCGATAACAGGAAAACCGAGCTGATCCTTGAAAACGTAAACTTAAGGGGCGAACTTGAGACGACCATCCAGCTCGGAAGGAACTCTGAGACAGCGCTTGCTATCCACGGTGAATGTACTTTGAACAAGGACGGGATTTCGGTTCCGGCAGGTTCGAGACTTACATGCAGCGGTCCCGGAAACCTGCACATCATCACAAGCAGGAATCTGAGTATCGGTATAGGATCGAACTGCAACGAGCCGCACGGAGATCTTTCATTTGACATGACGGGTACCATAAAGATCGTGGCAAACGGCGACAAGGTGGTCGGCATAGGCGGAGGCAGATGCGACGGATCAAGGATAAGGCTCATAAACGGAAACTTTGACATAGCGGCCAAGGCAATACATGCGGTAGCCATAGGAAGTGATGTCGGAGATACGGACATATATATAGGTAGAAACGTAAACTGCAGGCTCAAGAGTGACGGAAACGATTCGATCGCTCTCGGCTCCATAAACGGAAAGGCGGAGATAATTTCGAGAGGACGTCTCGAGATTATGGGAGACGGTGAAAAGACTGTCGGTATAGGCTCTATCTACAACTACTCAAAGGTCGATCTGCTGAGCAATGAAATATCGGTAGTGATCCACAGCTATTGCGGTATGGGCATAGGCTCGCTCATGAACAAGGCAGATCTTAAGTTTGAGGATGCAAACATCGCCATCTACTCTGAGGGTACGCAGATCAACGGTATCGGAAGCGGCGAGGACATCGCAGAGACAACGGTATCCGGAGGAGACGTAAAGGTAGAGATACTTGCAGGTATCCCGAGGTCACTGGGCACTCAGAAGGGACCGTTCACTTTGCGTTACGGAAGCTTCACGACGATACACGATCTGGACGTGACCGTAAAGGATGAGCATGGCATTATGATAATGCCGAAAAAGCTTGAAAACGGGTTGGTTTTCGAGAAGTAAAAAAGATTTTTATAAAAATGTTACAAAAAAATGCAAAATTCCTTGAAATTTTTATTATAAAAGCATATAATAGTAAAGGTGATTTTGCGATGATAAGCAAAAGATATACATATGGAGGAACGTTATGGCTATTTTTAACGACGCAAAAAGCGGAAACAACAATCAACAATTGGCAGAGCAGGTAGTAGCAGGCATATCAGAGACAGTTACACGTGCCATCACGGATGCACTGACACCCGTATTTACAGTATTTGCCGCAAATGTAAAGAAACAGCTTGAAGTATCAAAGGATCTTCAGGCAGATGCTATCGGAAGACTTACACAGGCCTTCATGGACAGACTTGAGGAGTCCACACAGGGCACATTCCAGGATCTTTCACGTTCGGCAGTGGAAGGAGCAAGACTGCAGAAGGAAAGCACCGATGCTGTAAAACAGTTGGTAGACGGTTTCTCCAGCACACTTTCTGAGATGAAGGAGATATCTAATGCTCAGAAGGCTATATTAGAAGACATGAAGACGGCTACGGAAGATCTCCGCTCGACCGTTTCCTTAGCTTCCGTTGAGATGCAGAGGTCCATTAAGGACGCATCGGATGCCATGAAGAATATCACCGTAGGTGTATCGGACGGTATGAACTCACTTACGACAGATACCATCAACAGCTTAAAGAACGTATACGACGACATTTCAAAGAGCTTAAAGAACATCTCCGAAACACAGGCAACCAACCTGCAGGATCTCGGAACCGTTCTCAACCGTCTGGGAGATCATCTGGCAGAAGAGAAGAAGATACTCGAAGGACATCAGTCAAGCTGGGCTACAAGCTATGTAAAGGCAGACGAGGAGATCAACAAGAACTCAGAGGAACTCCTTGCTCAGATGACAAAGTACACGAAGTCCATGACAAGCTACACGGTAGCACTGAACGAAGTATCCGCAGACATGAAGGTAAACCTGCCTTCGTTCGAAGAGATGATGGCAAAGACCATAAACGACATATTCGCACTCCTCGACAAGCAACTGGCAGACGTAGCTACGACACTCGGCAAGACCACAGAGGAGATCAACGAAGCTGCCGCAAGGCTGCCTAAGGCACTGAGAGGACTGACCTGATAACGGGAAAGCCCTTCAGATCCTAGGGTTAAGGTGCACAAAAATAAAATTCACATAGTAAGGAATGATAAATATGGAATATACTATGTACGAGCCCTCCATTCTCGGTGCGGCGGCCGACAATATCCGGCAGCAGCGCGAGGACAGGATAAAAAGAAAAGCTGAGGAGGCATCGGCGGGACTGGGTGAATGCGCACGTATCTTTGAAAAGATCGGTGAAAAGCCGCTATCAGAGATGCAGGGCATAGCATATTGTTTAAGCGCCGAGGAAAAGAATCTCCTCATACCGTATATGTTTTCACAGATGAAGGCTGCTCAGGAAGGACAGGCCGATCCTCAGAAGGTGGAAGACCATGTAAACAAATATATCAGCATCCTGACGGAAAGCTCCGAAAAGATGCCTGACGATGTCGTAATGGATATATACAGGGGCTGCCAGGACAATTTCAAGTCACCTGCATTAAAGCCTCTCTACAAACGCCTTGAAAAAGACGATACATTCTGTGATTCCCTGCGCCGTCAGAGCGGACAGGACGCTAAAGAACTGATGCATCAGTTCGCTGAAGGAAGCATTGCCGCATACTTCAACAAGCTTGCAACAGCCAAAACCGGTCAGAACGGTAATTATGCTCAGGCACTGGAGATGGTCGGAGTTGTCAAGGACACCGCTCTCTATAATGAGTGCATGGTTTACTTCATCGTCATATGTAACGCCGAGGAGTACAGGAAGTTCAAGGAAGAAGACCTTTATGAGATGGCAAAGGACTTCGATGATGATATGAAGAAAAAGCTTCTCATCAATATGGTCAAGAACCTGGATACCGTACAGCTCCGTAAGTATGCGAGCCTTGTAGAGCTCTTCGAGCCGGTTACCGGTGCAAAGGGAAGCGAGAAATACATATCCGTCATGGAGGATCTTGCTCCTCAGTATCAGCAAAGATATGCAGTATGGCTTAATCAGTTCCTTATCACAAGGATGCTTGGCAAGACTGACGTTGCAAACTTCTGGATGAACTACTCCTCGAAGATCTCGGTACAGGTACATCCCTGCGGAAGCGTTATCCTGGACTTCGGAAAGTTCGTAGTCATCGAGATAGTGGAAACAAATACGGCTTTCTTCTACGAAATGGGATATTATAAGGAAAGCGTCTCTCCCAACATCATCGACTTCGAGACCGAAAAAGATCTCAGCGGATACCTCTCCGGCAAGACCGACATGAACGCCGGCATGAACTGGAGACGTGTACACATGGGAGACTGGCAGTATTCTGTCAGGGACTATATATCTAAATATCAATAATTACAACTCGGAATTTTTAGCGAAATAGCTTAGGCTTTGCCTAAGCGCCGCGTTAAAAAAATTCTGAGTACCGTTAGTATTTTAGGAGACCTTAAAAAATGGCTTTCATGAATAAAAAGGTCAGGCTCGGTGATGTACTGATGGACGAGGGTGTCATCACCCTTGACCAGCTGAACCAGGCACTGACAAGACAGCAGGAAACAAAACACAAGCTCGGTGAAACACTCGTCGAGCTCGGTATCACCACCGAAAGGCAGATAGCCACAGCACTTTCGAGACAGCTGGGACTTGAACTGGTAGACCCGAACCGAGTTGCGATAAAGGAGAACATCCTTAACCTTATAAAGGATCATACAGTATTAAAGAAGAGCCTTGTGATCCCGTTCGACTTTGACGAGTACGACTCCAGATACCTGAAGGTAGCCATGGCAGACCCGATGGACATAAAGGTCATCGACGACATGACGCTCCTCACGGGTATGCAGATATCGCCGTGTATAGCAACTTCGACCGATATCCTCGCCGCTATCGACAAGTACTTCGGTAACTTGGAAAACCAGGCCGTGGCAGAAATGTTCGCAGCCGAGCGTGCGGCAGAAGAAGAGCAGTACAAGGACGAGGACATGACCGAGGCGAACGCCGCAGTCGAGAACTCACCCGTTGTTGTGCTCGTTAACCGTATCATCGAACAGGCAGCACGTCAGCGTGCATCCGATATTCATATCGAGCCGTTTGAAAAGCATATCAGAGTCCGCTACCGTATAGACGGTGTGCTGAAGAACTCCGGTGACTATAAGATAAACATGCTTTCTGCTGTAAATACACGTATCAAGATCATCGGCGGCATGGATATTTCAGAAAAGCGTAAGCCTCAGGACGGTCGTATCACATCGATCGTAGACAAGGTAGAGTACGATATCCGTGTTTCCATGCTTCCTACCGTATACGGCGAAAAGACGGTTATGCGTCTTACCCAGAAGAAAGCACTTTCACGTGACAAGAGGAACCTCGGATTTGACGAGGCCGAGCTTGGAACATTTGATAAGATATTCTCGAACCCGAACGGTATCATCCTTGTTACGGGACCTACCGGATCAGGTAAATCAACTACACTGTATACCGCTCTTTCAGAGCTGAACAAAGAAGATGTTAACATCATCACGGTAGAAGACCCTGTCGAAGCTAATATCGAGGGCATCAATCAGGTACAGACCAATGTAAAAGCAGGTCTTACCTTCGCATCGGCCCTTCGTTCTATCTTACGTCAGGACCCGGACATCATCATGATCGGTGAGATCCGTGACCAGGAGACCGCGAGTATAGCCGTTACGGCATCTATCACAGGTCACTTGGTCGTATCCACACTGCATACCAACTCATCCGCAGCATCCATCACCCGTCTTGCGGATATGGGACTTGAGTATTACCTCATCGCCGACTCTGTAGTGGGCGTTATCGCACAGCGTCTGGTAAGACGTCTTTGTACAGCCTGCCGTCAGGAAAGACTTGCCAACGACCGTGAGAAGAGACTGCTCGGCATGGAAGGCGAGGATGAAGTAAAGATTTGGGAGCCCAAGGGCTGTCCTCAGTGCAGCTACAACGGATACCGCGGACGTATCGGCGTATATGAGCTCATGCCGGTATCACAGCGTATAAAGAGTATTATTGCTGCAAAGGGCACCACCGAACAGATAGAAAATGCAGCACTTGCAGACGGTATGTATACCCTGCAGATGGCATGCGCTAAGCATGTCAAGAACGGCGTTACATCCATCAACGAGCTGAAGCGTATCGTATACGCAGGCGAGGATGTTGATGATGTTGATGCGGTTACATCATAAAAATCAAATACAAAGGAGACCAACCTATGCTCTCAATCAATGAAATGCTTATCATAGCAAACCAGATGCACGCGTCGGACTTACACCTTTCAGTAGGCGTACCGCCTAAGGTAAGAGTTTTCGGTGATCTAGTCGATATCGAAGGCTGTTCGATACTTACACCTGCCGATACTGCGGAACTCGGATATTCCATCATACCTCCGCAGCTGGTACAGAGATTTGAAGAGCAGGGCGAGCTCGACTTCTCTTATGCGATCATGGGAGAAGGACGATACAGAGCAAACGTATTCCATCAGCGAGGAACTATCGCAGCTGTACTTCGTCTGATCGGTATGAACATACCTTCACCCGGACAGCTCGGAATACCGAATGCGGTTGTAGACCTTACGTTCAAAAAGAGAGGACTGGTGCTCGTTACCGGACCTACAGGATCGGGTAAGTCAACAACACTGGCATCACTTATCAACCTGATAAATGACAGGTCACCCTTCCATGTAATAACTCTGGAGGATCCTATCGAGTACCTTCACCCTCACAAGCGTTCTATCGTTAACCAGCGTGAAGTAGGACTTGATACAAAGAGCTTCTCACAGGCGCTTACATCTGCACTTCGTGAAGACCCCGACGTTATCCTCGTAGGTGAGATGCGTGACCTTGATACCATAGCGACAGCCATTACTGCAGCAGAAACGGGCCACCTGGTATTCAGTACCCTGCATACCATCGGTGCGGCAGCTACCATCGACCGTATCATCGACGTATTCCCGCCTTATCAGCAGACACAGATACGTTCACAGCTCGCAATGGTTCTTGAAGGCGTTATCTCACAGGCACTGCTTCCTGTCATAGGCGGTAACGGACGAAAGGCAGCATTTGAGGTCATGCTCGCAACTCCCGCTATAAGAAACCTGATCCGTGAAAACAAGACTTTCCAGATAGCAGGTACGATGCAGACTTCCAGAAAGCTCGGAATGAAAACCCTGGATGACGATATCTATGACATCTACAACCAGCACATAATAGACAGAGAGACTGCACTGAGCTTCGCTCAGGACGCAGGAACGCTGGCGAATAGGTTATCATTCTAATTTTGTTAAAAATGAACAAAATGTGAATATTTTTTGAATAAAACACTTGACATCTTGTACATCATGTGTTATATTATGATTACTGAAGGAGAGAAGCCGTGGCAACATACAGTTATGTAGCGGTCACCAAGATGGGTGATCAGACAAAAGGCAATATTGAAGCGAAAAATGTTGAAGCCGCAAAACTGATGCTTCAGACGAATGGACTCACGCCTATATCAGTAAAGGCGCAGAGTATTTTCTCTAAAGACCTTAACATTGGTGGAGAAAAGAAGGTTACAAAGAGAGATCTTTCTGTTTTCTGTAGACAGTTTACTTCAATATTAAATGCCGGAGTTACCGTTGTAGAGGCACTGAATATGCTGGCAGACCAGACACAGAACAAAACCTTGGTTAAGGCATTGAGAAAGACTTCTGAGTCGGTTCAACAAGGTGAAACTCTTGCAGTATCTATGGCGAAACATCCGAAGATATTTCCGGAAATGTTCGTAAATATGGTTGAAGCCGGTGAGGTTTCAGGCAGCTTGGAAGAGGCTGTTTCCCGTATGGGTACTCAGTTTGAAAAGAGTGCAAAGCTGGCTGGTATTATAAAAAAGGCTATGATCTATCCTATAGCGGTTATTGTAGTCGCTTTGGGTGTTATGATTATAATGTCTGTTGCGGTAGTTCCTAAGTTCGCAGAGATGTTTGCAGACATGGGTTCTGAACTTCCGGGTGCTACGAAGGCGGTTATGGCCTTGGCAGATTTCCTTATGAACAAGTGGTGGTTACTTATCATCATAGTTGTATGTACGATTATAGGTCTAAAGATGTTTGGCAAGACTGACAAGGGTAAAGAAGTCTTTGGTACTATAGCCATAAAGATACCAATTATTGGTTCGGTAAATATAAAAACGCAGTCGGCATCATTTGCTCGTACAATGAGCACACTCGTTTCATCAGGTATGGGTATATCTCAGTCACTTGAGATATGTGCTAAAGCCATGAAGAATGTTTTGTTTAGGAATGCTCTTATTAAAGCGAAACAGGATGTTGAGCAAGGTATCAACCTTTCGGTACCTATCAGACGTGCCAAGGTTTATCCTACACTGGTTCCTAATATGATAGCTATTGGAGAAGAAACCGGTAATATTGAGCAGATGCTTGATAAGGTTGCAGAGTACTACGAGGAAGAAGCGGAGCTTGCAACCCAGTCTATGTCAGAAATGATGCAGCCTATCATCATAGTAGTGCTTGGTGGTATCGTAGGATGGATGGTACTTGCAATGTACTCTCCTATGATCAATATGTACGGAGATATCGGAAACTTATAATTGTATTAGATTCCGTTCGGTCCGGGACAAGGGAGCGGATCGGAGGGGTTTAAGAAATAATAACAAAATTTTATTAAAACAAAGGAGAATATGTTATGAAAAAAATGAACAACAAAGGTTTTTCACTGGTAGAACTTATCGTCGTAGTTCTTATCATGGCAATCATCGCTGTAGCTCTTGCACCTCAGGTTATGAGATGGGTTGAGAACTCAAGAAAGTCAAACGATATCGAGTCTTATAATTCATTAGTTACCGCTTGTAACACAGCAAGTACTGATGAAGCAGTAGTTTCACAGGTTAAGAGTGGAAATATCGTAGTTACATTCTCAGCATCCGGTGTTGGTGGTCTTAGTGGTGCTCTTGCAACAAATGTTAAGCGTACATTACCTGAGTTGAACGATAGCAATGATGCAATTAAGGTTACATCAAGTGACTGGAAAGATAAAACATTCAAAATTACTTTAAGTTTTTCATCTGGTGATGGTATAAAGGTTGATAGAACAAGTGCTCCTTCTAAGGATTTCTCGTAATAAACAGTTAATCGATTTTGAATAACAACTAAAATCATCTCCGGCTCGGGTGGGGAGACCTGAGCCGGGAGATTTACGGTAAGTATACCGGTAAAGATTTTTGTAGTTACGTAGTACAAAAATTTGATATGAATTAATAAACATCTTCTGTATCCCTTAATTGTCTACAGAAGGTGTTTTTATATTTCTGTTGACAGATCAGAAAAAACATAATATTATAATAAAAAGGTATAATATTTTTATATGGAGGCTTAATAATTTTGAAATTTGAATGGGACGAGGATAAAAACAAAGCAAATATAGAGAAACACAGGATTTCGTTTGAATACGCAGCTCTTGTTTTTGAGGATCCACATTACCTGGAAATGTATGATTTTGAGCATAGTATTGATGAAGACAGATATATTGCAATAGGTATGGTTGACGCCCTGTTATTTGTTGTTTTTACGGAACGTAAAGATAATTTGAGAATTATTTCTGCCAGATTAGCAAATGCAGTTGAAAGGAGGTTGTATGATGATCAAATATTATACTACTAAACCGGGACAAAAACCTACAGATGAACAAAAAAAAGAAATTGAAGAAGCTATGAAAATGCCTATAGTCTATGATGAAGATTGCCCTGAACTTTCTCATGCGATGATAAAAGCCATGGAATGTGTCGTGAAACAACGAAATAAACGAAATGCATAAAACTGCATACGAAAAACCTTTGCGTTACTAAAGGCACTCAGCCTATTCGCAAAGGTTTATATTTTTCGCTAAATTCAATTTCATAACAAAATGATAGAAGAATACTATATTGAACAATTTATGAATAAATTATGAATTTTCTCTTGCAATCGTCGAAAAAGTATGATATGCTTTATAATGATTAATATTTTATTAAAAATTTTAGTGTATAGATTAGACGGGGGGAAGAAAGGAATGGAAGGCATACGCAGGGACAACAAGGGTTTTTCATTAGTTGAGCTTATAGTTGTAGTTCTTATCATGGCGATAGTGGCAGTTGCACTTGCTCCACAAGTAGTAAAGTGGGTCGAGAATTCACGTATATCTTCGGACCTTGAAATCAGAACAAATATAGAGAAAGCCTGCCAATTTGCCATAGGAAATGAAGACGTTTTTTCTGAAGTAGAAAGTGGTGATCACCAGATATATATAACTAAAGATTCATCGGGTACTCATGTACAGGCAATACCTGATGAGAGCGGTATTTTCTGGGACAGAGTCGCTCAGGTTTATGGTGTAAATGATTGGGAAGAGTTTAAAAACTCCATTGAGTTAAAGAGTACTCCGGATAATGCACCTCAGATAGAATTAAGAGTTTATGTATATATTGATGGACATACTTTCAGCACTCTTTCCGGTTTTTCGAGTAGAGAGTTAAGTGGATCTTGATAGAAAAAGAGGATTATAAATGCTTGTTAATATACTTATATATACAATTATATTTATATACGGTATTATCATTGGCAGCTTTTTAAATGTCTGTATCTTGAGGATACCGCTTAAAGAAACGATTGTTAAGAAACGCTCACATTGTATGAGCTGCGGGCATCAGCTTGCATGGTATGATCTGTTTCCTTTATTCAGTTACCTTTTTCTTGGCGGAAAATGCCGTTACTGTAAAGCGAAGATCAGCAAACAATACCCGATAGTTGAGTTTATAAACGGGGCATTGGCTGTATTGTGCTTCGTATTCTCGGGTTTTACAGCAGATATTTTAAGTAATATAAGTATATATATAAAAGTCGGAGTTGATCCTACAACAAACGCGGACATAATTATAGAAGACTGGTTTGCATCCGTATATGATATTGAAGCTATAATTCTTGCATGTATCTTATGTTCGGTACTGATAGTAATATCAGTCATCGACTGGAGGACCTTTGAGATACCGTTAAGCGCCAATATTGTTATACTTGTGTTGGGAATCATAAAATTCGTTTCATATTGGTACCAGGATATCAGATATTTTAAGTTTTATTGTGATGCTATAGGAAAGAATCCCGGATTCTTCGAATTGCTGTATGCACGTGGTCGTTTTTTGGAGCTTCTGATAGGCTTCTTTGCTGTAAGTATACGGTTAGCTATCATTTATTATGCCTCTAAGGGAAGAGCCATGGGTGGCGGAGATGTAAAGCTGATGGCTGTTGCAGGACTGTTTCTTGGATGGAAACTGGCAATCGTCGCTCTTATAGCAGGATGTCTGTACGGAAGTATCATCCATATCATACGCATGAAGGTATCCGGTGAAGGCAAACAGCTCGCGATGGGACCGTATCTATCGGCCGGTATCGTAACGGCACTGTGGTTTGGCGATGCAATAGTAAAGTGGTACGGAAGCTTTTTCTAAAAAAGATGGATCAAGAGGTTGGACAGAGTTGTTTCTGTCCGCCTTTTTTTGATTGAAAAAAAGTTCGAGAAGTAAAAATTCACAATATTCCGAATAAAAAGAAATTAAAACAAAAAGACGACCGAAAACTGAAAAAATCGCCGGATAAACTTTATAAACATAAAATTCACCCGACGAATTTAAACTATCATTCAATTTTAATTAAAATTATATATAATACCACATCTTTTATTAAAAAAAAACTAGTAATTTTAATAGTTTTATGTTAAACTATAAATGATAAAATATGAGTATTGGGGAAGAAGCGCAATTTCAGAACCAAAATATTAACCCAATACTTATTTGGGGATTTGGAGGAGCATAATGGCTGTAACAAAAGTACTAAGTATTGAAGTTACGGATATTGTTACCAGAGTGGTCGAAGTAGACTATGGTAAAAAAGATCCGGTAGTCCACAAAGCGGTGGTTTTTCCCACCCCGGACAAGACCGTTAGTGACGGCGTTATAGAAGGCGTAGAGACGTTCACAAAGGAGTTCCAGAGACAGACTCACGGCTTCGGTACCAAAAATGTTGTTATCGCACTTGCAACAAACAAGGTCATCAGCAGGGAAGTAGCTATTCCTGAAATGAAGGATGATCAGATCAATGACTTTGTTGAGAATCAGAGGAGCGAGTATTTCCCTATGGATACGTCGGGGCATAATCTTGTTTACAGGGTTCTTGACAGAAATAAGGATGCTAAGCAGATACGTATTATCGTATATGCTGTACCTCAGAAGCTTATAATGAATTACCAGTCGTTTGCTTCACTTGCAGGACTTCGTATTGTCAGCATAGACTATAACGGAAACGCTATCTATCAGTGGCTTTCTAACGAGGCTCATAAAGAGATGGATATGTATCTGCAGATAAATGAACGCAGTACATTATTCACCGTTCTTGAAAAGAGAAAGTATGCCATTCAGAGAAATATAAACTTTGGTGCATATGTGCTCTGTGACCGACTTATCCAGAGCGGATATTATGACAGTGAAGATATGGGTCAGGGCATTACCAGAACAGAAGCTTTAAAAAAGCTGACTGAAGAGGAACTTATGTTTCCTAGCTTTGCCGCAATCAGACTTAGCGAGCCGGATTCGGAGGCTGCAGAACGTCTGCATGTAGCTAAAGAGCAGGTAACCGAAGGTATGAGGCAGCTCCTTGGTAACCTCTCACGTGTCATGGAGTATTACCACTCCAAAAATCAAAACGCAGAACTTAATACCATCTACATCGGCGGATGCGGCGCAAAGATAAAAGGCATCAAGAGTTTCTTGGAGAACGAATTCTCAGGAGTTGAGATAGTAACACTTGAACAACTCCCTGACGTAAAAATCAGTTCTTCTGTAAGTAAGGCGGGCATAAACACTTCAGAGCTTATCGCATGTCTTGGTGCGGCTGAAGGTTCGCTTACATTTGTAACAATATCAAAAGAAAGCAAAGCGAATAAACTCGTATTCCTTGGAGCACTTGTTTTAGTAGCAGGTCTTGCGGGCGCAGCTGTGCTTTTCTTCCTTGGTAAAGGACAGTACAACAAGAAAGTAAATGAAAAAGAAAAAGTAGAAACATTGATAAAGGATCTTGAAGCATCAGGTATAGAACAATTGGAAGCTGATTATAATGCTGCAATAGTTTCCAAGAACGCTGTTATCGATTTCCATAATGGGACTTACAGGAAAAACGAGCAGTGGAATGATGTTTTGAAACAGTTGGAGGAAAAGGCTGTTAGCTCCATGATAGTATCCGGATTATCTTCGGATAATAACAACCTTGTATTAAACCTGGTAGTTGCTTCAAAAGAAGAAGCCGCTAAGCTGCTCTTACAGCTGCAACAGGTACCTTACTTCAGTTCTGTATATGTTACCTCAATTAAAGAGGGACATTCGGAAAGCACAGGACAGACTATAGTGAGCTTTACCGTAACATGTAAGTATCAGGTATACTATGACAGAGATGTAAACGAGGATGGCACTGTTGATGAGAACGATGATAAAAACGGTGACGGCATTGTCGACAAGCTGGATGTATACGGTGATGTAAACTCTGACAATTTGTATGATATACGTGATATCATTGAGGCGGAGAACAAGGTAAGGGCAAAGACCTGGGAACTTATTGAAAAAGATATCAATAACGACGGAATTGTTAATGACGATGATGACATAAACAAGGATGGCGAGGTTAATGAAGATGACAGAACCTTGTACGCAAGACTTGAAAATCTTGATTTAGCCTTTATTGGTGATCTGAATAAGGACGATGTTGTAGATATTCTTGACGGCATTGAGTATTTAAGAATACTGGATGAAATTGAAGCAGCACAGAAGGAGGGAATGCAGCCATGAAAGTAAATGGAAAATATGTACTTGTCGGTTCGGTACTCATAGCACTCCTCCTTGTAGCAGGTTCGTGGAAATTCTTTTATTCTGCTGATCAGGATGAAACAAAAAAAGTACAGAACCAGATCAATTCACTTCAGACAAGACTTAATGATCTGAATGCAAAAAACGAGAAGAAAGCTGAATATGAACAGGGCATCGAGAGCTCAAAGGACATCATCGATACGGTGCTTTCACTGTACGGTCCTGGAAACACACCTGAAAAAACTATTATGACTGTAGTTAAGTTATGCCAGATGACAGGATGTTCGATTTCAAGCATAGCATTCCAGGACAACAGAGTTATTTATGAAAGCGCATCGCCGGAAATAAAGGTTTATAAGTCAGGTATGTCCATCAGCATAACGAGCGGATATACAGCACTTAAGAAGATCGTGGATTTCATAAACTCATATTATTCGAATTCACATTATGAGAGAATGAATATAGAGAACTTCAGTTCGAAGTATAATTCTGAGACCGGCCTGATTTCAACATCTATGACGGTGAACTTGTACGGTGTATCTGATGAGAATCATAAGTACGAGCCTCCGGTTCTTGAAGATATTGAAATTGGAAACGAAAATATTTTCAAGGCACCCGAATATGTTCCGGAGGAAGAACCTGAGCTTGATGAGAACGGACAGCCAATAATTCCGACATTGACTGAGGAATAATAATCAATGATCAATCCATACCTGCACGTCATACAGAGATAAGCAAATGACGTGCAGGTAGAGGATTTTTGAAAAAGCTTATCTTATTTAACTAACAGCATAAAGGGAGGAGATTATGGTGTTAGTTGAATAAGCTTTGATGAAAGGAGTGTAAGTGGAATGAATAGGAATGAGCATAAAGGTTTTTTTGTAGACTCGAAAGGTTCCACCCTTATAGAGGTCATAGTCAGCGTCCTTATAGTGGGGATAGCTTTTGTTCCACTGATGATAGGGCTGAATACGGCTTTGAATGTGAATAAACAGAATGAGACTAAGTTGTATGCTGAAAAAGTAGCCTCGAATGTAATGGAAGTAGCAAAATCTTATGGAACACAAGGTCTTGCGCTTTTGTACAAAAATTCTCACAACTCTTCAGGCAGTGGCTCATTGTCCGGAAGCGGAGAACTATCCGGAAGCGGAGAGTTATCCGGAAGTGGAGGGTCTTCCGGAAGCGGAGGGTCGTCCGGAAGCGGTAGCAGTATTGCCATTTCGGAGAAAATTTCCGATTTATTTGGTACCGATGCTACTATTAATGAGAATGTAGCAAAGAAGAGTTATACTATAAACAATATAATTTCCGGTACCGGTAAAGTGTTTAATGCTACTGTTGAGTTTGATGAGGGAAATGCTGAGAATCCGCTTGATATTCAGAATGACTTTTCAGGGTATCCTCAGGCCGGAGGTTTAGAGAAAGTAGTGTTTGTTAATTATTCTGAGGATAATATTGAATGGATAGTGAAACAGCTCATTAAAGACAAGGAGCTGAACCCGGCATTGTCTTATGATGGCGCAAATCCTGTCGATACTCTGGTGGCGAAGGCTGATAAGTGGCTGGTAAGGAATACGGTACTTACCTTAAGAACAGTGACCGTTGGTGAAGGCGAAGAGGCAAAAGAGAAGATTTCCGTGGAAAAACGGGTAGAGTATTCTGTTAAGGATAGTACTAACTGGACTGTAGATGAAAAGAGAGTGTTTAAGGAAATCAGTGAGGTACCGAATTCTCTGGACCCTACTCAGCAGGACCAGATAAAAGCGTATGATACTTTAAAACCGAATTATATACTTACCTTTAAGCAATTAAAGAACAAAGGTGAAAATGTACAGCTTGGAGAAGGAAATGATTTCATTACAATAGAAAAGAGTGTTGACGGTTTAGTTTCTGTTTATGCGCTTTGCGAAAATGGAAACTCATTAAAGAACTGGGGATTCAAGGTAGATTTCAAAGGGCAGGATTCTACTGAACCATCTGGCGCGAATCTTAAAGTATATACAAATCTGAACACGACTCCTCCGGTTGGATGCACACTGCTTGATACGTTTGGAACCGGGATAACCGGAAAGAAGAGCAAGATGAAAAATGTCACGGTAACAGTAAGGGACAGTAGTGGAAATGTTTTGCAACAGAAGACTTCTACATTGATTGAAGTTGGATAACAGGAGGAAAAAATGAGCGGAAGAAGATTAATGGGTAACAACAAAGGAGCTTCACTTGTTCTGATTCTTGTAGCCATGCTTTTTGTTGGCATTATAGGAGGGATTGTCCTTACTATCACAGTTGGCAACAGTAAAAGCACAAAGACGACTATTGAAGATTCTGAAGCTTTTTACAGCTCGGAAAGCGTTCTTGACGATTTTAAGATGTATATGAAAAAGGTAGCAACTTCGGCGGCTACTCAGGCTTTTGAAGAAACTATTGAAAATTCATCGCTGACTGATGATAATTTCTCTTATAATTTTAAGAAACAGTTTTATTCTGTGATGCAGGATAATATCAAAACTGCGTCGGTTACGGATCCAAGTCAGAACAAGTACATTGAAAAAGTCGGGGAAAGTTATGTAATAGATTCGGATTTCGTTAAGAATCAGATCTCGTATGGAAGGGCAAACTCTATCAGTATCAAGATTGAAGATATTGAGTGGAATTACGATCCTACAAAGACCGACGATGTAAATATGGAAAATAAGAATCCGGTTAAGTTAAAGAACGTCGAGGTGTCTTTTATTGATGAATACGGATATGAGAATAAGGTTACTGCGGATGTGACGTTAAGAGTAAATATGCCGAAAACCGATTGGGAGGATACGTCAGGAGAGTTCAATGAAGATATAGATCACTTTGTTATGATTGCAGGTGGAGATATAAAACCGGAGACCGCCATGAATATGTCGGGCAGTATCGTTGGCAGTATCTACTCATACGGTAATCTTGATATCAAGACCAAAAGCCCGAAAGATACGGGATACAGTGATGATGTAAATCCTGTAAATATCACAGCAGACAGGATCATAGTAGGCGGCGATATAAATGTAGATGGTGTACTTAATGTTTCTCCGTTAAACGATGCCGAGATATCTATTGTAAGGAGTAAAACCGATGATTCCGGCACAAGGAACGTGGGCACGGAGTTGTGGTGCGAAAATATTAAAGTTTTGGGATCCGACTCGATTGTGACTGTAAATAAGACTTCAGATTTATACACAGAGCTTTATCTCAGGAAAAATCTGGAGCTTAATGGAAAGTCATCAGCTTTTACCGCTTCTGCCGACATATTATATGGGTACTCAGGAGATTCGGCTGAATCATATTATGATAAAACCAAGGCGGCATCTGATGAATTTGGAACAGAAAAGCCGTTTGATCTCGCCAGCAGCGCTATTATCTTAAATGGACTTGGCGCCAAACTTAACCTTGCTAATGTATCAGACCTTCAGCTTGCCGGGACGGCGTTTTCAGTTCTTCCTGAGATATCAGGTATAGACATCTTGTATGATTATTACAATAATGGCGGGAATATGACACCGTATCTGTCAAAACTTGCATATTATTCACAGGGTGAATCCATAACATATCGTGCTCTTCAGGCATTGTACCTTATTCCCGGTGAATTTATAAAGGGCGTTGGACATAACCCGATGAAAAAATCGGAATTTGATTCGTTGACAGCAGGTTCTATAGATATGGATTCAGCTAAAGAATATGTTGATGGTCTTCTTGGCGATCCGATCTATAAACATCATGAAGTGCAATATCTGGATGGTACTGACTCGTATGTATATCTGTTTTGGAACTTTAAATCCACTGCTGACGCCACAAAGTATTTTAACAACCTTTTACTAAATGATAAATATATGAGCTTTGCGGTGAAACAGCTGGACATCCTTGGACTAAACGAAGGCGAGATCATATTACCGGACGATTCAGATATTAAAGCAAAGGGTAATGCAATAAGTTATTCTTCCTCAACGTTTTCGACCGTACCTTTGGATCATACCCTTAACATCGGAACGAATTATCTTGAGAAGTATTTTGGTATGCTTTTTGAACTAAATCCTTCAAAGAGCATAACTAATGCCGGAACTATTACGGAAGAGGAAAAAGATAGCAGTAAACTCTTCTATACTATATTTGGTGGCAAAACTAAGGTAAACAGCACTAATTTCCTACCCGCAAAACCATATTTCGGAAAACTTGGCTTTGGACCGCTCACTTCATATAAATTGAACGGTGCACAAGTAACCTATGAAGATAAATCGACTTCCAAAAAGTTAGGTGATATGAATTATTATCTTGTTACCGGGAAGAATGTCAGGATATCTTCAACGTATACAGGTGATGTTTATAATGTTGTGACTGATGCTAACGATAAAACCTGGGTTGAAGTAAGAAAACCCGGACTTAAAGAAACATATATTATCATTACTCCGGGAGATGTTGATATTGCGTACACGGGAAGCTTTAGAGGAATGATCCTTGCAGGCGGAGATATCACTATTCAGGGCGATCTTGATATGGAATGTCTTGGTATGGTTTCACGTATACCTTCAAATACAGGAAGCATAGAGAATCCTTCTGAATTTCAGGCTCTTCTAAGCGTTATAACAGGTGTAAAAGAAGACAATCCTATGGTTCCATTAAACGCCAATAACAGGCTTGAAGCAATATTCAATGTATTTAACAACAGCGGTTCGGCAGGCGGTTCCGGAAAAGAATTTGTTTCTGTTGAAATAGACGAATTTAAAGAAAACTGATTTGCTTTTCATAAAGAAAAGGGGGAAGACTATTTATGAGAAAAAAATCGTTGGACAATATGGGTTTTAGCCTTGTTGAGGTAAT